>Ga0157364_1001698_pt1 | contig 19201 bp, 8 predicted proteins | sample AttsexASBM2_FD_111476 | JGI IMG/M metagenome (GOLD analysis project Ga0157364, IMG submission 111476) | Fungus gardens microbial communities from leaf cutter ant in Ribeirão Preto, State of São Paulo, Brazil - Atta sexdens ASBM2 | ecosystem: Host-associated > Fungi > Mycelium > Unclassified ...
AAAACATAACGTTAAGCTTTCTTATTTTCATGATCAAATGGCGAGACATTCTCACGCATGTGCTTAAATAATACGTAAGATACGAACGTATTTATCTAGGAGAAATTTTATTCGTCGTGACCCCTATCCTCTTGCTTTCGTTCTTCGCGAATTTTTTTTACATTGCGAGGCTAAAGCGCGAATGAAAATCGCCTTGTAGAAATTACGGAATTGGCGCCGGATTTACGCAGATCTATGGGACCTACGAGATTCTGTTCGGATAGAAAAAAAGATCTGGGTACGATTTACGTGATCTACATAATTGTATCTCATTGTGCGACGGCGTGTGTCTCAGAAGTGGAGTAAAAAGAGTATCATTGTCTGTAATTCGCGCGCTATAACTAATTTTTAATCTTCGTCCCTTTAATTCGGATCCGCCTCGTGCTACGCTCATTTCTACTGATGTGAATTAACTTCAACCTCGGTTTAACTTAGTTTTTATCTGATTTTAAGAATCAGAAAATGATAAATAAATTAAATCGAGAGATTGAAGTTAATTTACAGATTACTTTTTTATAAAAATGAACAGGGAAAGAGAGTGATAGCAATTATAAAAGAATTATACAAGTTCCAGAATTATTGTACATATGAATACATTATTTTATAGTCATTGCAACTTATTCAATTATGAATATTAATTAATTTTTTAATTAATTAATATTCAATTATGAATATTAATTTATTTAACTGAATATTAATTTATATGTACATTAATTCTATATATAAATTATGAACTAATTTATTCAACTATATATATATATATATATGTATATATATATGTATATATAAATTCTACATATAAAACTTGTACAGTTATCACCTTAATTGCTACCATCGTTTTTCTCTGAGTGTAGACGAACCAGGCCAAATTCGATTCATCGTGATTATTTCGTAGAAAAAAAAATCGTTATTATGTTGAATTTGTACATATAATGAGGCGCTGCCTCTATCGGCCAAGGATATGTATTTAAGCATTCAACGGTTAAGAGGAAAAACGCGAGTTGTGCTCGGCTATCTATTGGTCGGGATGAAACGCGTTGCTTATGTTACGTGCGCGAATCATATGCATAATTATTACTAGTTAATTATAAGATACACGTAGATATATACGCATATATTTATACGTAAGAGGATACACGAGACGCTTCGGATTACGTTCCGGAGACGCGGGTTTTTACGCCTTATCATCGAAAGAGAAAGACGTCCCCGACATCGGCGGGTCTGTTCATCATTTATTTTTTTTTCTCGCACGAAAAGAAAGATGTATTAACTAAAGCTTTGAGACCCGATCCACAATAGATAGCCTTCGCCTTTCACTTCAAGCTCTAAATTGTAACTTTTTTTTTTATAAAAGCACGATCTTAAGTCTTAATCTCTAAACTTTAAACGAGCTGGCCAGATTGCAGCTGGAAAATTTAGGAGCTTATTGTTAAAGCGAATTAATGTCACAGCTCAGAACAAAAGGCTCATTGCATTTATTGCTAACCGGATCTAATTGAAATTAATCTTGTTAATCCGACATATCGTACTCTTGTTTTTATTGGAAATAAATATTTGTATCATTAATCTTTAGAGGACCGTTGTGAAGTTTCGAAGTTAGTGTTTATTACGTGTTAAACGTATATATTTTTTCTTAGAGCGAAGTTTTCACAATTTAAGAGAAAAATTCCTACAGCCCTCTAATGATTTATTATATTATTGTTAAATCAACGCTCTGATGAAAAAATTCTCGTTATGTTCTACAACATTTTAAGAATTTTTCACATTTTAAGTTTGTGAAAGGTTCTAAAAAAAAACCTTAAACTTCTTCAAAGTTTTGTTAAGTTTTCTTTAGCAATTATGAAATGAAAAATTTTAGGATATTTCAGAAATTCACATATATAAACAATTCTATAAAATATTTAGACTCGAGCATTCCGATTCGTATAAAAAAATCTGAAAGCTAAAGAATTTTTAAAAAGTTATAAACTTATATAAAAATTGTGAAAAATTCAAAAATTTATATAGAAATTCTGAAGAATTATGTGAAGCATTTTTACCAGGGAAAGATTATTTCCAATTAAATCTAATGTCATTAATACATCATTTTTTTCGTGAATAAATCTCATAGTACATAAAAAAATATCAAAAGAAATCTCTCGTTTTGATCCTCCCGTTATGTTTGCACACGTCGCGTTGATTTTTGTAGAAGTAGCGTTATCAGTTATCGAGTTAAACGAGAATTGTTATTTATTATATAATAGACGTATCATTGTTCACTCATACACATGCAATACACTGGATAATTAGCGACAGCAGGATGACATTATATTGATAATTGCGAAGGGAAGAATCAGTTGTATACACGCTCTAGTTAGATCATAGCTGAGATTGATTTTAAACTAAACTACGAAGTATTGATAATACGATAATGTGTACGTTTTCACGAGTAAAAAAAAAGATACGATAGGCCGCTCGCAATCACTCGCAATACGAATAATAGCAATGTAAATGAATCGTGTAACGAGAAAGGGGAAGAAAAAAAAAGAAAAGAAAATGCAATCGGCGAGCGCGGACCTTCGGTGAGCACTGCTAAGATTTTTAACTTTTACAAGAAGAGACTCGAGTAGGAGTGCAATTGATATCTAGTACAATTTTCTGAGCCCGTGTGATCGGCGGGAGGTACATAATGTGTATGTTCAGTGATTATCTCACTTTTTTCGATATATATTATTATTATTGGAATAATAAAAAGTTAGTGCCAGATCGATGCAGTCGACTTCATTATTATGCATCCAGTTTTTGTGTACGGGATATTCCTTCTCCATTATATCCGAAAGGGCAAAGAAAAGATAGTTACTAATGTGATGCGTGTTTCTGACTTTGCTGATTTATTATTATAAACGACAAAGTACAATAATATATTATAGTATTATTGTATATTACTGCGCAGTTAGTTAGAGATAAAAATAAATTATATATATATATATATATATACAATTATATATAAAAAATGAGTTACATATAAATAATTACATATTAAAGGAAATTTATAATTTATATATCAATTATAAATTGTATTTAAACATATTATTAATATGTAAATACATTTATCTATATATAATTGTTTATATATACGTGATGTTTAATCTTTCAAAGTAAATAGAGTGTAAATCCGTAATAAATATTAAATTGTGTAAAAACTTAAAAACGAACGTAAGTGTCCTGGACAGTGTGCAGTAAAGTTTCATGACGCACGAAGAAAGTTACGTGAGTAGCCGAAAATTTAGATATTAACAATATAGGGAGAGAATCGGCTATATTTTTGAATCTTTTGTTTAATAAACATCAGACGAGCGTATCGAACTTCTCAGTTTCTGAATCGAAACTTCAGTCACCGTGAGAAGAGGATTTCGGCGATTTTCAAGGATAAGATATTACAAGAAGAAAATCTTAAATCCGTTAAGATAAAAGCAAGATAAAATTCCGCATGCAAAGAATTTGACAACAATCTTGCTTACAATTTTGCGATTATCTCATGTTTTATCAGAATGAGGCACTCTCATGCTATACAGTATAATAGTTAAACAAGAAAATTATCGGCTACATTCTTCTCACGAGATATATATATATATATATATATATATATATATATATATATATTGCACATAACACACGAACGCTTTCTTTTAGCGTATATAAAATATAAACTCTCGAAAAAAATTTAATTCCCTTTCCTCCGTTCTTTACATTTTTTTGGTTATTGCGTCACAGCAGAGTAAATACCAAAAGAATGGTAATTCCTACGTTGAAATAGGTAGACTAGACTATGCTACATCACGATTCCATTTCTTGCTGCGTAACACTGTTTGTTACACGGCGAGATTGAAATCTCTGGATTTGGGAGATCGCCCTCCGAATTGCTATTTATAAAAAGCGCAGGATTTGTTCTTGTAATGTGATCTCTACCGTGTACTCTTCTAAAGTAATATATTAGTCTTTCACGATTAATCCTTTTTGTCGAGAAACGCGTCTTTTCAATTAGGCGAATAGCAAAATCGTTATAAATAATAAAAATCTCGCTTATAAAAGATGCTCCTCTCTCGAATGCACGATTCTAATTCCTCAGTCTCTAACGCTACTATAATTCTATCTATTAAACGCGTACGAAAGTTAACAGTTGTTGTCTTTCAATGTGTAATTTCAACAAGTCGATCTTATCTCTTTTTTTTTGCCATTAATAACTAACGTAACATTCTTGCGCTTGTCGACATTGTCCCGTGACAGAATGTTATACAAATCGCGTGCGTGCCGTACAGTATCGACGCGGTTCGCATACGACGTGTAATCGATCGAAAAGACAATTGATTGCAAAATGATTGCGTATACGATAATTTTTATGAATAAATAAAACATTTTTCACTCTAATGACTAGCGTATCGATTGTATAAAGCGCACGTCCAACAATTCTTTTTAGATGTATCTTCTCGACGAAGACATTTCTTCCTCGAGATATTGTCAATGAAATTCTTCGACGTACACTTTACTTCTTTTTCCCTTGAAGAAGATATTTTATTTTTCTTGTCTTCTTAATCTTCCTTTTTCAAATTTCTTACGATCGACAAGACGTTACAGCACACATACATACATACACACACGCGCGCGCGCGCGCACATCACACGCACGCACGCACGCACGCACGCGCGCACACACACACACACACACACACACACACACACACACACACACACACACGTGTTCTCTGAAATCTTATCACCAGGGTGGGAGAAGATAATGGGAGGAAGACAAATTGACTTCCGGTTTCACTCGGGATCGATTTCCGTTTCGCCGATCGGCAATATTGCAACGGGACCAGCAGCTGCTAGCTTGGCTTTGTACGCCTCCGGTTCGAACCAGCGAATCGGTGCCTGTCAAGAAAGAGAGATTAGTTCTCGGATGAGCCTTGCAATATAAATAAGAAAGCATTAATCCCTTTACCTTACCTTGTTATAAGCAGCATGCTTCAATTCGGTTGGAAAGCCAAGTGTTAAATTATGTGTGGGCACATGCAGGCGATAATCATAAGTTTACACACATTTGTAAGCGTAGTTTATACGATGTCTTTCTAATCTGGTGATTGACACGTATATAATAAAAATATTGTATTTTGGAAAGTTAGTAAATTGGTTTCTTTTTCGCTATTCAATATCAAAATGTGCCCATCAATAGATTATTTTATAGTTTAATTTATTCCTTATCTCTAATTCTAAGATCTAAGAACTAAGAAAGTAAGTTGCACCAAGATTAAAATTAATTTACATCGATAGAAATGAATTATTAAATTAATCTGACTGATTTTCATATCTTAGCAGCGAGAAACAAAAAATTACAGTAGTTCTCTTTACTGATCGAAAATCTCATTTTTTACTTTTTTTTAAAGGAAATATTAAGCTAATCTATATATTAATAATTTCAAATAAAATTGTAGAACAATATATAATATTTCTTAAAAAATCTTAATAAATTCAAAATAATTATTTAAACAATTAACTCAATGTCTAGATGATTTTTAGATATTTTTTAAATATATATATTTCAAAAGACATTTTTATGTCTTTATGACTTCTTTAAGACATATATATCGTCTAAGAAGTAATCATTCTCATATTAAGCAAGTACGCCAATTTACAAAGCATCGTATGAACTGCGCTTGTTCTGGTTTACAAAAAAACACGCAGAGAGCAAGACTCAGCGATTTTGCAATACTCATTTATTAATACAGCGTGTATGTGAGTTTAACACACAACACTAGTCTTATTAGTCTAGTCTTATTAGCCTCTTTGTATATAAGATCAAATAAAATAATCTCAGGTTTAAATGACTTCTTAACAAAGTTCTCAGAACAAGAAAGAAAGAGAAAGAGAAAGAAAGAGAAACAAAAATATAAAAAAATAAATTTTTCACAATAATGAACAATTAACACAATATATATAACAAGAAAAACAGTTTAAAAACATGTCGTAGTATATATATATCTCTAAATTCGAAATATAGGAACGTAGACTTTCGAATTTCAATGCAAAGAATATATAAAACTGTACGTCAAATACTGGATACTCATTGACTGTTTCACACTGTTGCACGCAACAAACTAATCTTGATTAGCTTCTCAAGCTAAAATGTCTTTTAATTACATTTCGTGATCGTAATGATTTGTACGAATTCAATCAGTCAATTAATCGCGGGAGTTCAACATGTAAAAAAAGTATTTTTGAGAAACAAATCGTAAACAACGTAAAAAAAATATATATATATATATATATATATATATATATATATGTGTGTGTGTATCACATATCATGAAACTCGCTCACAATCTCTTTGGTCTTGAGTAACTTTTAGAAATTGTCGTCTCCTCTATTATTGCAAAAGATTTAATATCTAATCACACATATTGTGAAGGAACTTCTAAAGTCTTTTAATTCGCGAAATCATATTAAGATTCCATGATAATCGCCATTAAACTCTCGCTTTAACTAATTATTAAAACAGTTCAGTCTCTGCCTACTTTCTTCCTAAAAAGTGCTTTCCTTCTCTTTTAAAAAGGCAAAAATAGAGACCTAACTGTGATTATTTGTTAAATGGAGCCAGATCTTATTCTTCATTTCTCTCCCGCCTGAATGCATGCGGTTAATACCGCAATAATCACACTCGTGACACACCACATCCTCGGGAACGCAGACTTTTCTCTCGGTGAAACATTAATGCATATGTAGTGAATTATTATGATGCGTGTTGTATACAAGAATATTAAACTGCGGCATTGCAGGGAAGAGTAACGCGGAAGGTTTTGCACGGTATATGATTGGCGTTCCTGTCGCACAGCGGTACCTTACGAACTATATTGGGACATTCCTTCTGTATGCGCGCCCAATCGGCGGGGGGCCGCTTTGCATATGGGCCCGCCGCGCACAGCAGCAGAAACTCGTACGTAAGTTCTCTCGCTTCTGGAACTAAGTAAATAGAACGGACAGAGTTAGAAGGCGATTAAAAATAGTATCAATAGAAGGATATATAAGAGTCAAATTTAAATGATTGATGTATATAATGTGTTTAAAAAATATATTTAAAATCTATATTCTTAATTGATTACTATAAGATATTTGATAATATTACATTACATGACATGTTTCACGTTATGGATTGTATTAGCGACTAGTTATAATTCATTTGACTTTTTTTATTGTTTTTTACTGTATTTTTTTGAATATCTGAAGATGGCATAATCATGATGTCGAAACATGTCATGCAATATAATATTATCAAATAGCTTATATTAATTAAGAATGTATAGATACTAAACGGTTCACATTATATACAATTGTTTAAATTTGACTCTTATATACACTTCTATTTTCTTGATGTTATTGTTTGTTAATAAGAGTCCTTTATTTTAATTTTATTTTTTAATCACGTTAATTAAAATTTATTAATTTATTATAATTAATTTACATTATATGGCCAAGTTTGTTCGAAAACAAATTCGATCAATTTCATTTCCATAAAATTAAGAATAACATAATGGATAAACGAAATTTTCTAGAGTTTTTTCATTGCGATAAATTATCCATGATTATATTTTAATGTTTAATATAATGGTGTTACTTTACGGTATCATATTTAAATACCTTGTTGAGTTGAGCCTAGTTCCTCAGGAATCGGACGAGACTTGTAAGTTTCTTCGCTCTCCGAGGAGGTTGCGGCGCTTTCCACACTTAACTCTCGACCTAGAGAAACAGGAGCGTTCATATTGTCCAACGGCGATAACGGCGTGCGGGAAAAGTTGGAAGTGGGAGTAGTTACGGTAAAGATGGGCTCGTCCTCGTAATTGAAGTATTCTATCCCACTAGTAAAGTTCTCAGAATCGCCCAAAAAATGTTCATCCAGCACCAGTTTTGCCGTCTACAAGTCATCAGTTTACAGAAATCACACAAAAGCAAACAGAATACATGCAATAAACAGTATATAGAAATAAATTAAATTAAATATTTATCAAAGCTCCTGTTCATTGTTATCTCCGATTGTGATGTCAAAGCGAGAAAATATATAATATAAATTTTTGCAAAATATATTAATATGGAAATGTTTTAAAATAACATTTGCAGTGGATGCATTTATAAAATATACCGAAACTCTCCTTTTGCTTCATTAATTTATTAATAATCGTATATGTGCAAATAAATTATGCGTAACAAAATTATAAATATATTATAAATATATTAATATAGAAATAAATAAGGTTTAATTTCTCCCTGAAATAAGATTATTTTCGATATATTTTGCAAATCTGTTACAAAAGTTGTCTTATTGAAAAATATTTCTGTATTTAAATATAATTTCCAAGATTCTTTATTATTTTCTTGTTTCTGATTAAAGTGATAATAAATGAACAGGGATCTTACGATAAATCTCTTTTTGGTTTAGCAAAAATTTTGTTCTTTTCCTTTACTTACTTCCATTTCTTCCTCTTTATTGTTTTTCTTATTCTCCTCCTCCTCTATTTCTGCCCATAATTTTCACACTCCTTCAACTTTTACTTTTCTTATTCCCATTATTACGTCCTCCCCTTTATTTCTCTGTTCTATTGCCCACCTAAAGATCTTTCTCTGAATTTCCCTTTCCTCCCAACTTATGTCATGTTCAATAAAAATATTATGTCTTTTTAACTTGTATTTTTATTCTTTTGCATTATTTCATTTGCATTATTTCTTTTAACTCTACGCTTTCAATTCTTGCTATTATTACTGATCCACTACTCCTACTACTTATCACTTTATTCTATTTCTAAGTTTTCTTTTATAAATGCCTGTACCCACTTTACCCTGCTAATTATGTTTTTCTCTATGTCTTTAGAAAATAATATCCCTTTTATTACATTTTCTCATTTTACTTTCCTCCACGTCTACAAGCAACTTTTTAAATTTATTTACTTCCCAGTTACTCAATTTATCCTCACTATATTGCGATATGGATTGTGCATCATTATTCACTCCTCTACTATACTAGAATTACTTTCGCTCTCACTATATTCGCTCACTGTATTTTCATCACTTACACTCGAATCTTTCTCTTCTTTACTTATTACATAAGTGTCTACTTTTTTCCAAATTTTCTAATTTTTCTTCTTCCCATCTTCCTAGTTCTTTTACTTTTTCTTCTAATTATTCTCTAACTTCCATCTCTCTTATCCTATCTTTCCATAATCTGTCTTTAATTCTTACGTACTCTTTATATACTTTCACTTTATATATTTTCCTTTCTTAATACTATCATTTCTTTGTTAACTTGTTCGGTTAAATCCTTTCTGAATTTTTCGAGTTCATCGCTAGCCTCATTATCCCTCATTTTTACCTATTATTTTTTATTACTGTTTCTTTTCTGCATAATTAATTTTTTTTGTTTACTATTCTACATCAACTGATCTATTTTTCATGTGATATCTCTGTTTCCCGCTTCTTTCGACGCCATAATCTCTTCCTGCTCAATCTCTGTTTTCTATAAAAAAAAATTCTATCTTTCTACTTAGCCTTCCTTTTTCTACACTTGCCTTTCTACTTCTTCTATTTATACAGTTCACCCTTTTCTATTCTCTTCTTGTTGTTTATTTTCTCAATTTTTTTTATACACATGCGGAGTCCGACTCAGTTGACCCCCAAAACGATGCAGCATTCTTTCATGCCATCTAACCAAGAGCTTGTTCTGTTTGGCTAACTTTTGCACTAGTTCATCTTTCTTTCTTTTCTTTCTTCTTGGAGAGAAAAGGAAGAAAGTGAGATGAACTGGTATAAAAGTTCAGCCAAAAAGAACAGGGCTTCATGTTCTTGATAATTAAGAAACTGAAAATTTTTTTCAGAATTTGTCATTGAATTTTTCAACATTTTATACAAATTACATTTTCCACAATTTATGTATAATTTTATAATCTTTTAGAACATTTCTCAAATTTTTTTTTGTTCAAATTGGGACACTTTAGAAGTATGATTCTTCTAAAATTCTTCATATATATCAATTCTGCAATATTCTAAGTTTTCTGTATGTATAATTTCTAAGGAAAACTTATAAAATCTGATAAAAGATCAAAGTATTTTTTCAGAAATTTTCATAAATTTAAAACATGACACAAATTCTTAAAAATATTACAAGAACTTTTTTCATCAAGGAAGTTTAAGATAATTTTTAGAAAATCATCATAAAAAATGATACAAATTCTAAAAAATATTATAATCTTTTTTATATCCAGAAATCTTTAATTTAATTCATCCATATCTAAATTCACAAGACAAAAGACCCAAGTGTCCCTCCCGATTTTAATGAATTTTTAATGTTGTTTTATAGACAAAAATAAAGAACATGTATTTTTCATGTATGTCATATGCACTTTTAAAAGTAAAATACCTCTTAGAAAAAAACTAGTGTTTTTTTCAGAGTGAACATTAAAAAATGAGATAGCAAAAATTAAAATAAACGTTGAATGGCTTTTAAGATTACTTTAAAATAATAATTCAAAAAATTTTGTTTAAATAAAAAAATTTTATTTATACAAAGTAAATATTAAAAATATCTTTTAATTATAATTATTAAATACTCTTAAAATTTAACATTTATTTCAAATATTTTTTACGATATTTGCTTCGAAAAAAAAAATCAATTGTATAAATCGGTTGTATAAAACAAATATTAGGTGTAGTAAAAAGAAATCCATTATTTTTGCATGAAATTGAATGGAAAAATAATGGATTTCTTTTTACTACACCTAATATATCCTTTATTTTCATCTATACAACAACACATTAGAAGTTCATCAAAATCAGAGGGATACGAATCCCTTCCCTTATTAGTTAGATATTGAAATTTAATCAATCGATTTCCCATTCAGTTAATAAAATTAGCTAAATAACATAACGACATGGGCGATTTTATCATTACCCTGACGAGGTCGAGATTACAGCCCGTAATTTTGAGGGACTGATTGCCGACGGTGACTGTGTATTTGTATTCGCCTATGCTGGCGTCGTTGGTGGAGAGACTGTGCAGAAGGGACGAACGTAAACGAGAGTTGTGCTGTTGATTCTGTTGTTGCAATCGGTTGCTTTCATCCGACGCGCTACTGTTGAGTGAAGAACTAGAACCTCCCATAGCTCCTTTCTCGCCGGTGCTCTGCTCCAGTCTCACTGGCGATGCATTTCGTTGTATCGTATCTTTGATTAAGTCCTTCGCATAACTGAGAAAAAGAGAGTGATATTAAAAGCTGCTATGTGATTCGTTAAACATGCTATTAATTAAGTAGATCTAGATATAAATACATTTATTATTTAACTCAGTAAACACTTCTACTTTATTACAAATATAGTATTTAAACATACTGAATCTTGTCCTCGGATGTTCCCGTGATTTGGACAAGTCGTTCTTTAGCTCCAGGGTTTACTACAAACCAAGGTATAATGTATCAGCGGCGTAATCTTATCAATATTGATATCCATTTAAGAAAAAGATTTATGTGGTAGTTATCGTTAACATCTTTTACATCAAGTCCAATGACACAGTTAATATGTTAAACATGTGATATTAAATTCTGTTAAGATATCGCCAAAGCGAAGTAAGTACGATATACAACGTATTTAAAACAATATTTGAACGTATATAAAATAACATTTAAACATCAGATCAAAAAATCGTTTTACGCGTTTAAGTTAGGCGATAAAAGTATTAATTGAATGCCAACCTTCCCCGTCCATGTGGGACTCACAATATACAATCCATCTGTTGATCTGGCGTTAATAAATTGGTAATATAATATCTTTCTACTCGGCTCTTAAGGATGTATGTATAGAGATGTATAGTCTTTGCGAAAAGTGACTAGAATTGAAAGTTTAATTTACATATAAAAATGAATGTTATGTACATATAAATATATAAAACAATGCAATAAGATCAATATTTAACAATAAAATTTTATAGTTTAGATAAAAATTTTATTTTATCTTAATTGTTAAAAACATGTTCATTTCTCATTGAAATAACTTGAAATCCAAATTTTAAATCGCCATCCAACTTATTACTTTCAAATACAATATAGAAAAATCTGAAATTTTTTTTCATAATAATTTATTAAAAAGACGTATAATACATCCTTAAAACTGCGAGCACAATATTCATATGTTTCACTCGTCGGACTGTTAAAGATACACATTCCACAAATTGATATAAATTATATATATTATGTATAAGAGAAAAAAATATAATATTTCGTCCCATTTATACGATTTTAACAGAACAGAAAAAAAGAGAGAAAAGAAAACAAGAAAAAAACAAGTTTAATGTTTATTGCAAAATATAACACTTCTCCGTCATCACGTGAAAGAAAGCTGACGTGCCCTGCACTTCTCGATTAGTAGATCACGTTGCAAAAACTAAAATACTAACTCAATAGCCTGATCATGGTTAGATAAAACAGCTTTGTCATGCAAAAAGTGACTTGATGAAAAAATATTGGCTGTGACTTTTTATTATAGATTTATTTTTTTTATATATGTAAATGAGATTTTAAAAACAATAGCGAATATAAGTTTGCCACGTCAAACTTCAATGCTCAGTGGTGTGAGAGAAGATTAGAGAGGTGTTTTTGTGTGGCATAAGAGAGAGCCTCGTTCGACCAATTAATACTATTTTTGCGATGCATGAGCACAAAATGCTATAACAAGCCATGGCGGATCATTCATTGCTTTACCTCGCTGGAAGGAGATGATCGTCTGGCTGAGCTCTTCTATCATGTGAACCCGCCGCCCTTTTATTCCCATCACTGTATTTTCGTGTAAATTATTTAACAACAGAATGGCCAACATAATTGGAAAATTATTAAAAAGTCCGATACAACCAAATTTCACTTTACATAAAAATGAGATATCGTTGTTTCCATATCTCACATACAAATCCCTACTAATCACATCGGGACATACTAAAAATATTGGAAATAATTTATAAAGTAATGTAACGAAAAGATTGTCAAAGACAAATTGTATAGACTGCATTTTAATCCGTGTAAAAATCAAATATACCTATTTAATTCAACAGAAATTTTATATAACAAGAATAAAAGCAATGAAATTACCTTTGCCCGAATCACTGTTGCGAATGACGACCTCGTCTTTGCAATAATTTTTCCCCGGTATGCGTGTAGGCTTCGCAAACTTTCCGCTATTCTTAATCACTTCCCCAGGTCCCAGAATCGGTGCTGAGGTGGGTGAAGTTAACAATGGGGACGACAGAGAGTTCGTAGGTGTATCGGGTATCGAATCGATCTGATAGAATAAGAAACAAAATTATTTAATCTAATACTAAATAAAAAAAAATTAATACAAATTTTTTTTTATAAATATTTTGATATAGACTCAAAATCCAGGAAATAAATTTGAATATTTTGATTCATTAAAATTTTATAATACTGTGTGATTTTAAAATGCAATTTTGAAACTGATTATAGATTATAGAAAAAATTATTAATGTTTTTCTTTTTTCCCTTTGTTTCCGTTTTTTACAATGAACTAAAAAAAAATGAAAATTTTTGAATTACGTCATTATTGTAGCAAATTAGTAATATATTGAGACGCGCTTTATTTTCATCACTACTCTTATTTTCGCTTTCATATCTCAATTATAATTTTGAAAAGTTACACGAGTATAAAAATGCTATGAATAAAATACGAGTTTTACCAACATTGTCTAAATGCGACAACTTCTGCATGTAGTACACGTCCATAGAATCGGTGTGACGCCATTGTTTCGCTCGCAGCTCTATGAGTTCCAGCAGATGAACCCTGGTCGTCAGATCTAATCTGTCGTCCTGGCTCCCATTTCTGATCGCCACAAAGGCCCGGTCCAGCTGATCTAGAATAAAAAAATAATTACTTGCAAAATCTTATTTAAACGTAGAATTAAATCATCAAATTGCAATCTACCATGAAAAATCTATCCTAAAACAACAAGAAAGTATTTATTTACGTATACTACTAGCTTTTAAAAATACGTTTTGAGCCCAAAGGATTCTTTACCTTTGTAAATAGCTTCTAATTGGTTGGCATAGAGTTTCAGATGACTACACATAGAGATTACATTTATTTGCAGCGTTCGGTCATGGAAGCCATTGGTCAGTTGCATTGCAACATTGTCGATTAAGGACACTATATCCTCTACTGAAAAGTCAGAAGAAGCAAAGAGTTCACAAAGAGAGTCACCATCTAATACAAGAAAGAATAAATGCTTATCAAGATGCTTTACAAGAAAATGATTACACCTCCATACAGAATGCCTCATTTTAAATAATACATTAAGATTTTTGGAAAATTATGATAGATACGGAAAAATGTTTTAAACAAAAGTTTTATGGTTTGTATCAATTTTTTAAAATAGAAACCTTAATTTTTTATTGCATATTTTGTATCTTATCTTGAGAGCTCTTCAAAACATTACAAAATATTTTTTCATTGAGTACTCTCCGAGTTATAAGACTTGGAAGTAACTATATCGCCAACGTCAGCATTACCCAAGGTATCACCCTATACAAGAGATTACGAAAGTTTAGCTCAGGGGAGAATAAACATGATAAGATTTACCAGTCGTGATCCGCCCATCGACGGTCGAGTTGCGCTGGTTAAGCTTAAGCGGCCGTGGTTTTTCAAGCTTCTTTACGGTTCTGGCTCTGTTCAATTGTGCGGTAGCCATTGTGATCCTGCAACAAAGATACATTATAAATATATAATACATTAAAAAATCGAATGTCCAAATAATATAATCTTTACTTAAAATAGAAGTAGTTTTGTGGCTCCAAAAATAAACAAATGTAAGTAAATTATCTAAATCAGCTTTCAGTTTTAGTGCAAATAATTAATATAGTTGTAAGACGATAAGATATAATTCGCAAACAATTGGAAATATATATATTATACTAAATTAATGAAGTTAATTCCATTGTTTGTTGACAAGTACATTCCAATTGTTTGCAAATTACATCTTATTGCTTTATAAATATATTATTGTGATTTCCTACAGGAAATTTATTTTACATATTACAATTTTAATGTTTTCAAATCAAGATAAAATAAATTTTCTGTATAAAAAAAGTCACAATAATATATTATAATAGTACATATATTCTAGGTGAAAAGTTTGGAAACTTTTAAAAAAACTGATTTAAAAAAAAAATATTTAATTAATGTTTTACTTACTGAAAAATTCATAATACTTTTTAACAATAAAAACTTTTTAACAATAATTCTTTAGATTCAATATCAGTTATTGGATTTAAAAAATTATTGTTAAAAAAATATTGTTATAATGATGAATATGAATAAGTAATCCTCAAAATATTCTAATTTTTAAAAAGTGTTTCCAAATTTTTAGCTTGGAGTATACATAATATTATTTTATACATTAGTATTAAAAATATTGTACTCAATATTAGTTAATCATTTGACATAGAAACACTTATTCTAAGGAGAAAGCATACCAAGATTGAATGAAAGTTTCGCGCTGTACTGCCTTTCAATAAACTCACTTCTCTGTATGGAACAATTCATTAAGCAATACGAGAATTCGCAACGTCACTCGGTTTGTCCCAAATTCGGATTCTTTCGCAAGGTAAAAGTCTTTCGAAACACAAAAGATGACGGTGGTGAATCACTGTTATCTTGCTCGGGTCGTTTCGCGGCGACGGAAATAATTTAATTTGCGGCGTCCACGTCGGTGTTCCCTCGTCGTCGCGCAAGCAGAGGACGAATCGCGTAGCAAAACAGAGCCGGCGTGAGGGAACAGTAGTAGAATCCCGGAATCTTCGCCCTTGCCACCCTCGTCCTCCAAAAATATACTTCATCCGCGCGACGCACCGCGTAATGGCCACGTTTGCCGCGCTAATAGAGCTACAAAAATTCAGGCAAATCGTTCCTCTATCTATTAAAAAAATAACACGTCCACGTATATAATTGTGGAAAATTATATATATATATATATCTCGGATAGCTAAGATTATTGAGAACAAAGTCTATATATTTCTGGTTTTTGTTATGATTTTGCATGTAACTTTTTAGAATTTTTACATAAATTTCAGAATTTTGCAGAATAATCTTATAACTTTTTGAAAATTTCTCAGATTTTCTATGAAAACTTTTTGTAAGTTCGGGCCTTAATTATAATTTTAACATTTTTAATTGCTGATAAAACTATAGTACATACGCATGTTAATCGAGACTGATATATTATCTATTATTTAATACTATTAAAAATATTATACTTAATACTAAACTTATGTTTGTTTCCATTAATGTAGATGAACTTTAATTTTAGTTCAATTATTTTTTCCCTAATTCTATTAATAAAAAAAGTTGAAGAGTAATTGAACTGAGATTAAAACTAATCTATAGAGGAAAGAGACATAAATCATTTGATATATAAACGCTTATTTTAAACAATAAGTATAAAAACGGCAAATACGCGTGATTGTCGGGGCGCAAAAATAAATTTACATATATAAAAAGTTTATTATAAGGAGAAAATATTATCTGAAAAAGAATGTTCTTTGTGTCTTAATAAAATTTTTATTAAAATTATAAGTTCAATTTTTAACATATATATGTTAACATATATAAGTTAAATTTTTAACATATTCAATTATTAATTTAATATAATGTGACTATATTATTTAAATTTTTCGTGTTAAATAAAAATTTTAACATTTCTTAATATCAAAATAACATAATTTACAAATGAACAAATAACATAAAAATAATGTGTTTTAAAAAGTAAATTCTGAGATAAATGAAAAAAATATTTGTGTGTTAATTTAACACGTTATAAATATTATTAATTTATATTTACATATTATTAATATTATTAATTTTATTGGCAAAAATATGATTCCACAGTTTGCTGACAAATTGCATCAGAATTACATAATTTTTTGTGTTCTTTCTTTACATATTTGCATTTTTTTTCTAATATATTCATTTGAGATACGTGAATAAAATTTAACACAAATTTTCGAATTGTTGAAGTCTCTATTCTCGTTAAACGTTAATTTAAATGCAAACTCAAATTCGATTCTAGTTATATCAATTTCAACTCTTATCGTACGTGTAATACGATATTTAAGGATTATATCAAGACACGTTTTTTGTGCCTCGCAATTCCTAGAACGAGGGACGAGGGGAAGGAGAAGAAAGGGAAGAAGAGATTAGAATTCGGCGATGCAATAGCAAAAATGAATAAGTTGATTTGTGGAGGCGGGTATTCTCCATAAATATTTTCCCACGCGAGAGAAACAACCAGCCACAGGTTTGTTTGCGTCGCAAACTCCAACATGCTCCAACATACTCTTATCACAGCTCCTATTCACTCTATCAAGCGCGTTAGAATGAATAAGAACTATGGTAGGAGCATATTATAACATGTTGGAGCGTGCGACGCGAACAAACCTTACGTTATGCCATGAAAGGAAACATGAGGAGAGGAAGAGGAAAAAGACGAGCGACAATAATGCAAGAGAAAGGGATGACATCGCAGGGTGGGAGGAGGGAAGACAAAAGAGGACGAAGATACAGACAATAACATTGAAGCCGACGATTCCGGCTGCACTTTCCTTGCACCTTCTGCACCTGGGATAAAGTAAATTCACATATATACTTATAAAAAATCAGAGATGAGATATCTTATGAAATCTAAAGATATTTTTGCAAAAAACTATCTTGAAAGACATCTAAAAGATGTTTTCTGGACTTCCTGTTACGTACATATATAATTGTTTTTCGTTTTCACATACATGACATGATGGCCATTTCTGACACTGCAAATTAATTTGAAAGATTTAACTTACTTTTTATTATTTCTTATTTATAAGAATTAGAACTATTGATGTAATTTAAATATATTTACTGTAACTGTTAGAAATATACGCTGATGGCCAGAAATTAATTGTAACATCCATTTTTCATCTTTATATTAATGTTTCCAATTTTTCTAGTTTTTTAATTGTGGACTTTACATCTTATAATGATGTATTAAATATTTATTTCAACATACAAGTTTAACTTATTCTAGTTACAATCCCTACAGTTTTTATTTTCCTACAATTGATAGAGCAAATTAAATTGAGATTAAAATTAATCTATATTATGCCCACTTTTACTAATATAAATTTACTTGGTTTAATTTACTTTATCTTTTCTGATTTTAAGATATGAAACGGATGAAGAATACATTAAAGATTAAACTTAATCTACATTAACTAGAAATGAACATGATTTTAAAATTATGTACTTTAGACCCAGATAATGAAGTCATTACTTTCTGACTTTGATGACAAAGTTATCGTATAATATAATTTATAACTTCACTTTTAATATAAATTACTAAGCCTTGCTCGATAAAGCAGACGGTCTCGAATTTGTACAAATTATAGGTAAAAATTCGATTGTATCTCACTTGTCAAAATGGCAAGGAACGTGCATTCAACAGAATTATGACTTTATAATAAGAATCATTAGAGTTTGGTGTGTAAATGAAAAGCAATTATTATTATTATTATTATTCCCATCTCAGTGGGAGAGGCAGATAGACAGATGGTGCAAGTAGACAAACGAATCTATTAGTACATCAGAAACGGAGGAATTATTTCTGGCGTTTATGTATATGTATGCGCGCGCGCGCGCGCACATTCTCACATATACACACATACACGTGTAAGCAGCCATGGAGCGTGCGCGCGCGAATGCGAGTAATCGCACTTGACGTGCGCGGCGAGGAAACTCTCGCCGGAATTCCGGATATGGAAGTGTCCCGGACGGGAAAGCGATGACGGTGACGAAAGACAGACGACAAAAAACCAGCAAATTTCCGTTCAGAGGAAAGAATGACACGGCCACGACGCGCGATGCGAGTTGTACTTTGAACGTACCTTTCGCGAGATCCACCACCCTGCCGTCGGCCGTAACGCAAACGGATCAACGACACGTAGATCGTCCGGTTGGGATCGCGAAGACGACGGATCGTCGACGTGCGTCGCGAAGATATATGCCGACTACTGAGAATCGAGAATTGGCGTCCAGTGCCGCCAATCACGTTGGTAACGAGGACGAGG
>Ga0157364_1001699_pt1 | contig 19194 bp, 15 predicted proteins | sample AttsexASBM2_FD_111476 | JGI IMG/M metagenome (GOLD analysis project Ga0157364, IMG submission 111476) | Fungus gardens microbial communities from leaf cutter ant in Ribeirão Preto, State of São Paulo, Brazil - Atta sexdens ASBM2 | ecosystem: Host-associated > Fungi > Mycelium > Unclassified ...
GTTTATTTTCGTGAGTATTAACAGTACGGAATATTTTACAAAGTTAAGCATTTAAAGCAATGTTTATAATTTTACACGTATCGTCAGAGACAGATGAGATAGCGAATAAATGATTAATATATATATGGTAATAAATGGTAAAACAAAACTGTCAAGAAACATAATGAATTATCGTAAAACTTTTTGTTCCAACAATATTGGTCGAACCCAATATTTTCTTTTTGAAATTATTTTCTTTTTTTTCCGCAATATTGCAACCAAATTAATAACCATAAGAATTACATTTTTAACTCGCTGAACATTCATTGCATAACTGAGTTTTCCATTTAATTTTGTCAAAACAAAATTATTGCTTCATGTTAGAGACGATCCGTCGTTAAATTAACGTTACATCATAGACAGGCTTTTTCTGGATTTACACTGAATTCGACGTGCGTCGTACGACGCTCTGCAACCAATAAAAAGCAGAATTTTATTTCATATCGATACGAAACAAAATCCTGTTTTCTGATTGGTTGATATGTCGAATCAAGTGTGAATCCAGCAATTGTACAAAGTCGATTTCTTACGTTACGGTTACATTAAAGTTACGAATTTCTTTTGTATCCGTTCTTTTAATCTACTTATCTATTATGTCTATGTACCCAATTCAGAGTTTTGCGCAGTCTATTGCGCATTCTGTGATTTCAGCATGTTGCTGTGCTCCATCTTCTTAGCAAGAATTAAATCAAATTAGCTTTTCAAATCTATCAATGTCTTTCTCCAATTCGATACTTGAGAGAGAGAGAGAGAGAGAGAGAGAGAGAGAGAGAGAGAGAATTCAAGTTGCCTTACTCTTTTCAACAATTTAATAGAAATATGCAGTTTATTCTTATTACGTCTATAGTTGAATTTATTATGGTGTAAATATTATAAATATAAAACAAGATTTCACTGCAACGTTATATAAACACTATCTCTTTGTTGATAAACAATACATCTCAAAAATACATTCAAATGCACACTTATAAATATATAACGTGAAATAAACAGTATGATAGCTGAGAAAGAGAAAGAGAGGGAGAGAGGGAGGAGAATAAAGATAATCAATCACATAATGATAATAATTAATGTTATATTAATAATAAATAATGTTGGAAATAGAAGGATTTAAAAATTTTAATTTATATAAGTATTTTATAAAAATAATTCTTGTATAAGGATTTGTTACATCTTTACCGGTGAAAGAAATAAGATATACAATATATCTTGAATTTAATTTCAGTATATCGAATTTTCTGTGTTTCGTAGATAAATTTGAAACGTGGCATGAAAGGAGTTCCTGTGGAAATATCAAGAGAAACATGCACTGCTTGTGCAGGTAGTATGATATTAGAAATGGCCGCTTTATCTCGATTAACAGGTGAACCGATTTTCGAGGTAAAACATTCTATGGATATGACATGATGTACGAAGTATAAAAAGTGATCGTACCAAACTCATTTCTTAAAAAATATACATTTTCGTGGAAAATGTTTCAGATAAAAATTTTGTTACTTTGAGGAGGGACATAAAATGGTACCATTAGTTTGACCGTTGTCAAAAGGGCAAGATTACATTAAATTTTTTAAACATCCTCCATTTTTTATTACGTATTCTCATAACTTATCTTAGCATTTCAAAATATTAATAAAATATTTTTACATTAAATATTTTTCGAGTAGGTTCAAATGTTAAATATCACCGACATTAGTATCAAGGTATCCGATCATCAGCTAAAACCTCTTAAATGTTGTTTAGTATCATAATCTGGATATTATTTATCAAAATCAAGATCATTGAAAGTTATTCTTCTTATCTTTCATGTAAAAATAAATTTTTAGTGCAAAAATGAAAATAAGAAGAACAACTTCTAATGGCTTTGATCTTGACAAATGATATATGATGAGATTATGATATTATGAATAACATTTAAGAGATTTTAGCCATTGGATCTGATACTTTGGATAATGTTAATGCCGATGGTACTGTAACTTTCAAGTCTTATAACTCGAAAAGTATTTAATGAAAAAATATTTTATTGTAAATTTTTATTTTAAAAAGCTTTCGAGACAAGCTATGTGAGAATGTGCAATGTAAAACAGGGAGTTCATTAAAAAAATTTAATGTGATCTTGCCCTGATCTTGATGATGCTACTCAAGGTTGAATCAATGGTATCATCTTATGCATCCTTCGAAATAAAAAAACTTGTCTGAAACATTTTTCAAGAAATTAACCTGATACGATCGCTCTGTTATACTTTGGAAGCGTTCTACTTAACGTTCGCCACGCTTGCGAGCATTTTTATCCTTTAACCTTTAGGTTGTCGACATTTTTTCTTGAAAATTTAATGGTTAATGGTTTTTTCTTGAAAATTTTTCTTTATAAAAGTAATATACACAGAAGAATATCGAGATTTTCAGAGCCACAAAAGTGGCTTTCCAAGCAGAGAATGTATAAAAAAAATATTTGTTTTCTCAAAAATAGTGTATTTGATGGTTTTTAGTATCCAATTCTGAGCATAGATTTATGAAATCTAAAGCCTTAAACATAATATTGACAACATAAATGAATATAAACATATAGCTTCATACAGAAAACTTTTCTTTTTTGTTATTTTTTAATTTTTTTGTATTTTTTTTATTTTTTCTTATTTTTTTCTTATTTTCTTATTTTTATAATTTTTTTACTTGTTAATATTTTTTAATTTTTTTGTATATTTTTCAATATTTATATTTTTTAATATATTTTCAACAATGTACACATATGTGTTTAATACAATTAGTATTTAATATATCATTAAAAATGGCAGTATTTTAATCCATACTCAAGAACTACAAAAGTAACTTTTTAAAGCTTTCGACAGTCTAAAGGTTAATATTTGAAAACAATAAGAATGAAATGATGCTCGCGAGCAAACTTTAAGTGAAACGCACCCTTTGTATATAATTGATAATGATTGCTGATTAAGAACTAAAATGACAAGTATTGTTTTGTTAGGAAAAAGCGCAGAAAGCTATGGACGTTTTATGGCGGATGAGACATCGTGGTACAGACTTAATGGGATCTGTGTTGAATGTTAATTCTGGAGATTGGGTACGAAGAGATTCCGGGGTCGGCGCTGGCATAGACTCTTATTATGAATATTGTCTTAAGGCATATATTTTACTCGGTAATTATTTATATTTTATGTATATGTGTAGATAGATAAATTATCAACTACACTTCTCAATATAGAACAATTAAACAAGAAAAAAAAAAGAAAAATTATTTTTCAAAGACTATATAATACGTTCAATAAATTTTTTATAATGTCGGTTTAAGAGAATTAAGAGAACATAAACATTAATTTTTTTTTCAAATAGAATTATATGATTAATCAATAAAATTATATGATTTTTTATTGCATTATTTCTATTTGAATATACAATATTCTATTTGAATATACAAAGTCAAATTTAAAATGTTACAAATTACTATTTCTGAAAGTCAGCAAAAAATGTTGTTTGGTTTAAAGAGAGGAGAAAGATAAAGATGTTAGTTTGACCTTGAGTATAGGTATCAAGATCACATGAAGTGTTTATTACCATTTTTTAAATTGCATGATTTTTTTATGTAAGATAATTTTTTTATATAATTATTCTGCATATAAAAATCTCAAAATAGTGTTCATGGAATAAGATATATTCATTTTTCGGACGCATTTTCATCACATGTGCAGTGCCTGAAATCTGCCATTTTGTACTCACAACGACTAGAGAGCTTATAATCAGAGAGTCGCCAACTTAACACGTAACTCGAATCGCTGATTGGCTCAAGATTTGTGGTGCTTGAAAAGGTTAGAATGGCAATGACAGGAAAATAAAAGCCATGTAGCTTGTGTCACTGTCACTCTAGTGTTTTTTCTTGGTTGCACTATCATTCATCAGTGCAGATAGTGTACCGCGTTTCCATAATTGGTGGTCATAGTGAAAGAATTACGTGATATGCTCAGTTTGGCCAAACCACGCTTATTTTTGCTCTGCGTCGTCTCTAAGTGCGCAGTCTACCAATCGTGAAAGACGAAATATGGGACGGTATTCATAGTCTGTTTTTATTTTAAAACCATCTTAAATATAATGTCTTAAGATGTTAATACAATCCTCGGATTGACTTACGACATCTTGAGATTGACTTAAGAGTCAGTCTTAAATGTAAGAATTAACTATGAATACCGACCTATTTCATGAAGTTGGTACTGAATCTTTCTTCGTGCAAGAAATAGGTCGGTATTTATATGTCCGTATTCATAATCAGACCTTGTACTTAAGGTTGCTTAGCAATCAATGAAATAATTCGCAGATCTAAAGATAAATTTAAGGAAGCCTTAAATATAAGGCCTAACTATGAATAGTCGATTCTTACATTTAAAACTATCTTAAGTCTTAAGATAAGATGTCATAAGTCAATCCGAGGACTGTATTAACATTTTAAGATGGACATATTTAAGATGGTTTTAAAATAAAAACGGATTACCCAGCAAACGAAAATGGATTGAAATGAATTGAAATGGATTCAGATTTTCAGAAATATTGATTTACAAATGTTAAAATGATATGAAATGTTAAATTAAAGCTGTACCTTGTACTTTGCGTGCGTGCGTGCGTGCGTGCGTGCATACTTATTTTAACCTTTGTGTAACAATGAGAAATATATTTTCTTATACTTTTTTTTTTCATTTTTGTGATGTAATGCTCACAATTTAATAAAACTTATTATATGATTTCACATTTTTCTTATACATTAATACTTTTTTTTACATATTTTCCATGGTCTTTATTTTGATTGTTTATTTCTCTAATTATTTATAAAAAAATAAAATTGAAAAACCGATTTTTACAAAAATGTAATTTCTTGGTAAGATAAGAGGCTAAATATTTTTCTAAATATTCTGCATATACCAAAATATAATCTATTTTTTTCTAGAATTTTATAGAATTTTTAAATTTTTCACTAAAAAAAGTATCTGTTGTGTGAAGATAAATATTACATTAAGTTACAAATTTCTTGCATTTTTATCATGTAAGGTTGTCTTAGTAAGTAGGATATGCTGAATATGAATTTGATATAAAAAAGATTGTCAAAGTTTCCGAGAAAGGAATTGAAACTTCAAAACTCTTTTATCCATAGCAGCGTCCGTATCGAATCTGTCATTTAGAATTTTAAAAATCTGACTTCAGATTTGTAATCAGTGATTCAAAAAAAATTGCAAGATTTCAGAAATTCGCCTACATAGAAAAAAGTGTGCCACACAAACAATTAAAATTATACATTTCATTTTCTGTCATTAACCCATTAAGGCCTATACTTAATACAGCCATAATAGCGTCAAATTGAATACGTAATTCATAACATAAGCGAAAAAAAATTACCTGTATTTTTTGTTTTGCAAAATTAATTGTTGTGTAAACAAAAACAATAATTGTTTAAACAACAAATTGTTTAAAAATGCCCATTTTTAAAAAAATTAAAAGTGCATTTTTAAACAATTAGTTTAAACGATAGAATAGAATAGAATTTATTTACACTTCAGCATATACAAGCCAAGAAAGGGACTGGTTTACAGAAATACTTATTCACTCTTACACTCCTCTCCCGCCTCTTACAACTACAAACTTAAACTATTACATTCTCTTTTACCTATACATAATCTCTATATCACAGCCCTATCAATCTATTATTAATATCCATATCCCATTTCTTATTTTCGTTTATCTCTACATAGTATTTCTTTACCCGAACTTATTCTCGCTATCTTCCCTTATATTCTTTAACTGCATGTTCCATCTACATCCTATCTTTTTTATTTTCTATTGGTCTCATTACAATGCATTTTTTTAACTTATAAATAGATAATAAATTACCTATAACTGACTATAATTAACTATTTATACTACACTACAATCTTATTTTATACTCACAGCCTTGTTAAGCTCACAAAATATTCATTCCTTGTCTTTACATTAGTTTTTATTTATATCTTTTTCTTCCTTTCTCTTTTCTTTTCTTTTTATTATTTTCTTTTCTCCGTCTTTCCATAGTTTTATTAGCATTTTTCCTTTAAGTTCATTCAAATCTTCTCCTAAATTCTTTACAATCTTGTCCTTATCCTTCCCTAACTCTTCAAAACTCTTGTTTCCTCGCATTCTTTAATATAATGAGGTTATCTTCGCTTTCACCACAGAAAAGACATTCTCCCTCTTCTATTCCTAGCCAGTATTTATTCTTCTCTTCTAAATTATCGCATCTTAATTTAAATAACGCTCTTATTTCATCTCCTCTCTTCCATTCCATATTCTCTACCCTCAAATAATTTGGTACTCTATTCTCCATACTTATATTTCTCTTTATATTTTTTATTATATTTTGACCTATTCTATTCTTTCCCTTTCTCATTGCTTTTGTAAATCGTTTTCCCTATTTATTAAATCTTTTTCAAAACTTTCGTTCCCCTGTCCTATTACTTCCCTAGATTCAATTCCCATCCATTCCTATTATAATAATCCTCTCTCTCCATACTTATCGTTCCAAATAGCTTTGTTTTTCCTCCCAGCACTTTCTGACCAAATTACCTGTGTTTCCAAATTTAATCTTTTCCTTGTATTTTCTTGTCCTCAAACCCCTTTGAGTCAAACATCCTTTGAGTCTATCCAGCTCCCTCATAATTACACATCTTGGGGTGCAGACATCTAATTTGAAAATCCACCTGTAATCCACGTAGTCTAACATTATTCTTTTCTAGTTCGCCTTTTTCTTCCCAGCCCCATAATTCCATTCCATATGCCATTACACTTTGTACCAAATATTTAAATATCCATCTTCTACTAAAGTTATTTCTGCATAGCTTTTCTCCTAAGTCCCATATCTTTCTTGCTACCATTTTTCCTTTTCTACTTATTTCTTTAATATGCCTTTTTCTAAATTAAAACCTAAATATTAAAATTCTTACACCTCTTCTAGTTCCTTATTCCTCTATTCCATTTCTTTCCTTTTTCTCTCCCTTCTTCTAGACATCACTATTTTCGTCTTTTCTTTGCACAGCTCCAGTTTCCTCCCTTCCAAAAATTTTTTTAACGTGCTGATCATATCTTGTAACGCCTCCCTATTATAAGCTACTAAAACTAAATCATCCGCATATGCTAACGACCATATTCTATCCCTACCTAGTCTAACTCCTCTTATCCCTCTTTTTTCTAATTCATTATCTATGTCCGCAATATATAAATTGAATAACAGTGGACTTACACAGCCCTGTCTTATTCCTTTCATTGTTCTGAATTGTTGCGTCATCCTTGCTTCATCTTTATCCTCATCTCTGTTTCGTCATATATCTTCTCTATCTTCCTTATCAAATATTTATTTACCCTTGCCTCTAAGAGTTTCCCAAAGTTTGTCCCTATCCATCTTATCAAAGGCAGCTTTTAAATTCGCAAACATCATATATATTTTTCTCCTTCTTTCTTCTTGATTTCTTTTCCTTCTGTTCAAATGCGTCAATATGAAAATATTATCCTTATAGTTGTTGAGCTTCCTCTTCTAAATGCAGCTTGACTTTCCGGAATCATACTTTGGTTTCCATTTCTTTTTCTAATCTATATTATTTCTGCATATTTTATATACTATAACGAGATACCCCTGTAATTTGTTACCTTCTCCTCGTCTTCTCTTTTGTATAAAGAGACAATATTATATTTTCCTTTCGATCTTGCAGCATCTTGCCTGTATTCCACTTTTTGTAGTAGTTCCACTAGCCTCTTCCGTAAAAAAGGGATGAAGAGGAGGAGAAATTGAAAAAGTTGAAGAGGGAAGCAGACGTATGGAAATATATTAATAGAAAAAGAGATAAAAAGATATGGAAAGAGAATAATATAAAAGAAGAATAGAGGAAATATTTTAAGGAGCTTGGATGGCACTGAAAATAAAGAAGATGAAAATAAAGTACAGCAGAGCAATCAGCTCTCTAAATTAAAGGAAGAAGAAGATATAAATAAAGAAGAAAGTGAAAAAGAAGGACTGAAATCCTCACCTGCATATCCAGGCTTCCACATCATCCTGCCGTCTTTTTTTTTTCATCTTGCGTAACGCCCTATCAATCTCTTCAGCCTTTAATCCAATAACTCCTTAAAATATTTCCTCCATTCTTCGTCCTTTATATTATTCTCTTTCTTCTTATCTTCTATCTTTTCTATTTTCTTATCTCTTTTCCTATTAATATATTTCCATACGTCTGCTTCCCTCTTCAACTTTCAATTCCTCCTTCTCTTCATTTCTTTTTTCTTTTTGTTTCTTCTGCAATAATTCTCTGAACTCTTTCCTCTTCTCTAAATATTTCTTTCCCGTTTTTCATTTCCATTTTTCCATTTTCTACATATTCTCTTCATCTCTCTCTTCTTCCTGAAGCAGCTAATATTCCACCAGTCCTTATATTCTATGTACCTTTTCTTCTTTTTGATTTTCTTCTTCACGACATTGTTGAACACAATCTGTTTTAATTCCTTCCATAGCTTTTATCTCCTCCTTATTATTTCTCTTACTTTTATCCATATCTTCCTCGTCATTTATCACTCCGTGTTTTTGCTTTCTATGGTCTCTTTTTCATACGATAATTTCTTCTTCCTTGATGACACTGTTCTCTTCGTTCCGGTCCTCTTCCGCGTCATTTTCTTCCAACCTTATAACAGTTCCTTCCTCTAATGTCAAGTTCAGTGGCATGTAGTTCGAGTCCACTCTCACGTCGATCCTAAATTCTACAATTCTATCGCAAATATTATCGTTAACCATCGCATAATCTATTATCGAGCTATCTCTTGCTCCTACATACGTATATTCCCCCTCCCAGTCGCCTCTTGATCTTCCATTCAGAATGTGCCAGTCGTACTCCGTTATCAATTCTACAAAACTTCTATCTCCATTTTCTATCGCCTCGTTGCTACATCCCTTCCATCATTCTCCAAAATCCTCTCCTCCTAATTCCCCAATTCTAATATTAAATCGTCATTTCATCATCTCCTATAATTACATCCTTTCCTTCTGTACATTCCTCCTTAATCTTTTCTATCTTTATATCCAAATCTCCTCGTTCTCTATATATTGAGACTATATCTATCTTTTCTCCACTCATCATTAACTTTGATACGATTACTTTTTCCCATTCTTTGCTAATTAACCTATCTTCCTTATTTCCCTATCCTTTTCTCTTTAATTATAAACCAATTATAAAATCGCTTGCCCTGCCTCTCTTTCTTTCCTTCCTAGCATAACTGCAATTCCATACATGTATCTTAGGTAACCTATCCTTCACTGCATCTTAACCTTTTTCGTTTAACCTCGCATAAACATACGAAATCATATTTTTCGATATAACTCCAAAAATTCAAATCCTTTCCTCTCCTACATCTGCTATTTTTCAAAATATTTTTCTTTGTTTTTCCAATTTACTCCTATTTTGAAGTTTTTCCTATTTTGCTTGTTTGCTTAATTCCACTATCTTGTTTTTTCCTTTTATCCCTAACTTCTGTTTCTTTCCTTTTCTAACTATCTTATCTCTTCTTAAATTATCCTTCTTGGCTCATGCAAAATTTTGCTTTTGATTTTGATTTCCTATCCTTATCCCCCTTGCTTGTCCCCTCTCACCTTCATCTATTGTTTCTTCGCCTTTATTTATCTTATCCTTCCTCTTTTCTTCATTCTCTCTCTCAATTGCATTCCATGCCTTCCATATTCCATCTATTCTTACTTTATCTAATCCAACCTTTATATCTTTTCTTTCCCCTTTCTGCTCTTTAACTCATTAGTCCTCTCCTGAATTTTCCTTTCCTCCCAGCTTAAATCATTTTCAATAAAAATCCTACCTCCTTTTAATTTCTGTTTATTCCTCATTATTTCACTCCTTTCCTCCTCATTTCCTACTATTACTGTTCCATTTATCCTCGAGAAGAACTATGTTATATTCTACCCCCAATTTTTCTTTTATAAACTTTTTGATCCATTTTCCCCTTTCTTTCCCAACTATTTTTATCCTCCTCGATATATCTGTTCCTTTTATAATTATATTTTTTTCCACTCTTTTTTATTATCTGAAACCCATTTCTTTAAAACACCTCCCTGCAGTTTAAACCTCCCTCGCTTACCATAGATCCTACCCTTGAGCTATCTCCTTTCTTTCCAAAACTGCTTACATTCCTTCCCTCGTTATCATAATCATTCTCCTCGTTTCTTGCCTTGCCTAAGCTTCTTATTCCTCCAGACTCTCTACCATTCCTATTATTTTCCTATTATTTTCTGACAAATCTTTCTTTATTGTTTCCAATTCCTTCATAATCTTCTCTAATTTCTCCTCAAATTTTCTATTTTCTCTATCCACATCTTCTTGTATGTCCCTTCTTATTCTAGCTACCTCTTTTTCCACTAAGTCCTCATTTCTTTCCTCACCTCTGTACAATTCTTCCTAATCTCTTCATTTACTTCTACTTTTACTCTTTCCATTATATTTTTCTCCTCTGGTCACTCTCAAATGTCACTTTTGGAATCTACTTTTGAATTATCCTCTGTCAATAAACGCTTGTCTACTTTGCCCTTTCCTTACTCACGCCTGTCATCTCTTTTTCTTCTCATCGTTTTTTATGTGCTGTTATTCCTTAACCTTTCCTTACCTTGATACTTTCTAACGCACCAAAAACTTCTCCTCCAATTGCTCGCTTACCTCTCTCTTCTAACAAACTAATTAGCTCACAATTGATCCTCTCGCTGACTATTTCATTAAACTCGCTTATAAATTACTAAGATACACTCGCATATATGCACTCACTCATACGCCCTCTAACCAAGTCCAATTTGTTTGTACAATTATCATTTAAACAATCAATTTTGCAAAACGAAAATATACGGATAATTTTTTTTCGCTTATGCTACGAATCACATATTCAGTTTGGCGCGATTAGGCATAGGCCTTAATCAATTTATGTTATTATCTTCTGCATGAAAATATTAAACTTAAATCATATGAATAAAATGTATATTTTATGATTTATGTATGTGTACATATAAGGCATCTATATATTTTACATTATATATAGGTGATGAAAAATACTTGGGCCGTTTTAATAAGCATTACCAAGCCGTAATGAAGTATGTTAGTCAGGGGCCCATGTTATTGGATGTACATATGCATAGACCGAATACCAACTCCAAAAACTTCATGGACGCTTTATTGGCCTTTTGGCCAGGTCTGCAGGTATAACTTAATTTTGCTTTTACAAGGTTGCCACAGGAAATTAATTTTGAAATTCCCTGATTTTTCCAGGTTTTCTAGACGACAATGGAAAATTTTCCAATATCAAATATGTAAATGACATTTTGAAACGGGAATTGTAAGAAAATTATTTTATATTATTAAAAACAATATACATTTAGAAGCTTAGCATAATGAAATCTTGGATATAAATTCAATAAAAAATAAATGAGTAATGGAAAAAAAAATACAATTATAACGGAAAAAGATGATTAAATATTGAATAACAAATTTCAATTATTTTATTAAAATTATTTTGACTATTTTAATTTTAAATTTTATTTGAAGTAAAAAAATATATTTAATAAAATATTTATCTTAACTATAACAAAATTTAATTAAAGTGAATTAAGTTTTGTGTTAAATGTATGAAAATTACCATAAAAAATAAACTTGACATTGAGAGATGTCTAATTTCTAAACTTAAAAAAGAATTACATTTCTTTTAACATAATAACTGATACATGGTCTAATATAATTTGCAAAACTGACTAAGAAAATCAATATTTGACTATAAATGTTAGATGTATTATTTTAAAAAATTATAATAATTGTTTGGAATAAAAACATTTTAAGGGAATTGAGCAAAGTTCAAAAAAATTCCAGACTTTTTTATATTTTTCTCTGACTCTTTCAACTTTTTCATGACCAATTTAAATTTCCATGACTTCTTGATTTTCCTTATTTTCCTTTTTGTTTTTAGATTTGTGGCAATCTTGAAATTTTTTAATTTAAAAAAATATCTTACACATATTCATTTCGTGTTACAATTTCTTATAGGTTCTTAAAGGTGACATCAAACCTGCAGTAGAAACGCATGAAATGTTGTACCAGGTTATGCAGAGACATAACTTTATACCAGAAGCATTCACTACCGATTTTCAGGTATATATATTACACATTACAATGGATAATTATGGCATACATAAAAATTTATAAAAGTTTATTTATTACTTTCAAAGAAGTTCCGCTATTTACTAATTATCTCCGTATCTTCATTAAATGCCAATGTTTCATGAACATCGCAGAAAATCGGGATAATATAAAAGGGATATTCTAGCATTCTATATTTGTCTAAAATTTTTTTGGAAATTAATAAAATGTATACCTATACATTAGATTGATGTATACTAGATGTATATCTATACACTTTTGCAAATGCAATCAAAAATTGGTGAAAGAAGATCTTAAAATTAGATATTTTATGTGTCGTACGACATATGAAATATCGGCCTTAGAGTACATCCTGATGAAGAAAGAAATAACGGAATGAAAAGAAAACAAGGAAGAAGTTATTCAATTAGAATGATTCCTTTTTTGTACTTGGATTCATCATCGTAAAACTTTATTCTTTCGCGGTCGCAGCAGAATATGAGAATACATTTAAATAATAAAATATGGTGATAATCCGAATTTAAGAAACAATGATCTTACAATACGAGAAAGATTTACTACGAGAAAGATACGAATAAATGTAAATTTATTTTTTATGCATGTGCTATGTTACATACATATGGACGAAGCACAGTTTGAGGTTATGAAATTATCATGAAATTATTATCGCATTTTCTACATTATCTAACTTGTCAAATTTTGTATTGGAACAAGCACTTATATACGTGTAACTGTATCCTGTATTTTTATATTGCTTTCTAGTTGATGGCATATGGCGGAACGAGAAATTATTGAAAAATATTGAAAGTTATTCATTGAAGCGATGTCGAATCAAGTTTTTGGATTTTACAAATTGATTTTTTATTTGTAATCCGCTTAAATCAGTAATTACGGATTTACTTTCTGTATCACACCTAATGTGCATAGAAATGAATACGACCAATCCACTTGAATCCGTAATTACATATTGGTCATTTATTTTTGGTACCATACACAATACACAATGTAATCAATTTACAACTAATTCATTAAAATTTATGATGTGATTATTGAAGAATTGTTTAACAAGGGAGACTGTTAGTCGCCGATCTCGGCAAGTGATATATCGTTGAAAACGCATCAAGATTACATGTGTCGTTTGCCGAACAAATCCAAGTGTCATATATAGTGTACAACATTATGGATCTACGGCGACAGGATGATTTCTAGATATAATCTTGGCTATGATAGTGCAGATTATATCTGGAAATCATCCTGTCGTCGTGGATCTGTAATATTGTACACTCTGCAGTATACTGGAATCATTTGGAAAGCAATTATTCATATATCTGTAATCACCTCGATGTACATTCCAACATCACTTACTAGGATCACGGGTGACTAGCATATTTTAATTTCTGAATCTATATGAATCATACAGATATAGATTCAGAAGTGAAAATATGCTAATCTGCGATCCCAGCAAGTGATGTATTGTTGGAAAATACCGCGGTGATTACAGATATATGAATCATTGCTTCCCAAACGAAGTACCTTAGTACTGTACATAGAGTGTACGTACAACATTACGGATCCAAGGCGATAGGGAGATCCACAGATATAACTTGCACCTATCGTGACGAGGATTGTGAAATAGAAATTATCTTGTTGTCATGGATCCGTGATGTTGCACGCTCTGTATATCACACAGGGTTTGTTCGATAAGTAACAACTCATGTATATCATTTCGGTGTGTGCTTTTCAATACCTTGTCGAGATCGGCGATTAGGTAGTTGGTGGATCTTTCTAGAGATCCTCAAGGGAGAATCTAGAAAACGTTCGCCATGATGATGCGAACTGTGATTTTATAGTAAATTTTAAAATAAAGCGTTTTCAGAGCTATGTTCAGGTTTTCATCCGAATGACACCCAAGTCACTTCATAACTTTGTTATTTACTGAATGATAAACAAGAATGACATAATTTTTGCAGCATAATGGCTGCACCAATTCAAACTTGAACATTGCTTTGTCAGACTCTCCCTTGAGGATTTCTCCCTTGAAGTCTCCCTTGTTAAACAATTCTTTAAACCACACAATAAATTCAAATTAGGGAGCGTTTATATTGATCGTATGCCGTAATTGGTAAGAATTGACTAATTGATCACAATTCCTTTCTTACAGTCGAATGAGAGAAATACTCGAATGTGATTGGTCACTCTTACAGATTACGGCATACGGTTACGGCCAGTATAAACGTTCCCTTAGTTATACATTCATTACATTGTGCATTGGATATAATACCAAAAGTAAATGACAATATATAATTACGGGTTCAAATGGATTTGTTATACATTTTATTTCTATACATTGAGTGAGATACAGAAACTAAATAGCCAATCCATAATTATTTATTCAAGCGAATTACAAAGAAAACGGATTTATAAAATCTAAAAACTTGATTCAACATCATTACACAATGAATAATTTTCAATATTTTTCAATAATTTCTTCATTTACTTGAATATTGACATCTAATAATAAAGCAAATTTATGAGCCAGTATGCTTGCCGTTGGCTACGAATATCTTTTGTACTGTAACTGTAAAAAAAAATTAGAAAAATAGAGCAAATGAGAGCACAGCGCGGTATTTAGTTTACAACAAAAAATTCAACATACAATTAATTAAAATTAAATATAATTATATTCAGCTTGCTTCAAAACTCGATCACATTTGGGACCATCTTCAGCGATATACAAGTAGTTTAAAAATTGGATATTTCTTACATTTTTGCATAACAAGCAAATCCCCGCTTAGATGTAAATGCAAAATCTTTCAACATGATATTATGTCAGTAATAATTATTCAATACAAAATAAGAGGTATAGAATATTATCAAGTAAAAAAATTAAAAAAACTTTCTATTTGACACTCGCGTGACTTCTGTATCAAATCTGACATTTCTGGAGAATTTGAGTATGAAAAAGCGAAACGCAATCATTCTGATTAGTTAGCTCCTACTCTTTCCTTTTCGTTATTGTTCGCTATTTCTTTTTCCATCAGGTCGCACCTTCAAAATTTTGTTATTATTTTAACGCATAGATATACGACGAACAAGATGTGCGTTTGATGGATATATGATGCATATATGATAGCAAAAATGCGACGATAACGATAACAAAACTTCATTAAAAGTTATATCCAGCAGAATAGACCTGCTGGATTCGCTGCCAAAACGTCGCGCTAGAAAAAGCGGCAATTATATATACGATATATATAGGATATACTATCACCACCTTGAGCGCTTAGTGAGTAGTTACAGTTCTGAAATTCACTCGTAGATACTGATGACTGAGGGTGATATTTCATTTGTGCGTTTTTGTCATACGACAAATTTTTCAAGTCTATTGATTGGCTATGGGATAGAGATATCCGAGGACTTCTCTGTTCTGTATAAATCTGTCACACGACAAAAACGCACAAATGAAATAACATCCTGATACAATGGCTGCATTCAGCAGACACTCCACAGTTGAGTGAGCGTTCGCTATTACTGATATGTTGTTTCTAGATTATCCAATCAGACTTTAGATTTAGAAGAATATCAATAACTGCAAGTCTTCACTGAACTATATGAGTCTGCTGCCATTGGGCGCATTTAAACAAAGCTACTAGTAGACTTTGCTTATCATGCAATAGAATGTGATTAGTTGGATCGATAAATAGGAACTCACTAATCATGTTCATTTGCTCGGCGAGCAGGCTAGTTTCTTTGTCAACTTGAACACATCCAGTGATGAGTTGCGATGTTCACGCATTGACACTTAATGGTGTATTAAGACATAGGCTGTGTTCAGCAGAATATATATTTTGCAAATTTGCAAGTTTTCTTCTATTGGATTATATTTTTAAATTCTAGAAGAATGGTCTTATATCAGCACACAATCGTAAAATAGTTGCAAAAACTTCTGCTGAAACTCATTGTGTTTATTTCACGATGTATTATGGTTGTTAGTTTTTTCCGGCTTGAAATCTGGAGATTTCATTTATCTTGTTGAAGATTGCCTGCTACTTTCAAAATTGTTATTATGTTGTAATGCGTTTTTCAAAAAACGTAAAAAGAGCATTATCTGTTTTCCATCAGCCAGGAAAGATTAGTTTTAAAAAATTGTTATCACAAAACTGTAATCCGGACGAAAACCGGAGATCTGGCAACTGTGATCAAGATATTGAGATAATCAGCCAACTGTGTAATGACACACTGAATGTGGAAACGCTTACCGCGCAGCAAAATGTGATGCGATAGCTAATAAGTTATAGCTCTTTTATTGATTACCGTGTCGCATTTGCCACGTGGCAAGCTACGTCTAGTGTGCAGAAGCCATAAGTGATGCCATTTCGCGCTTGTTTACAAGTGATGCATATTTGACCCCGTGCAACTCAGAAAATCAGCCCTTTCACTTTTGCTTCACCAGTTGACGCCGCTTTCTACTAGTCGAATGTGGCGTCATCAATTAGTGGAGCAAAAGTGGAGAGGCTGATTCTCTGAGTTGTGTGGAGCCAAATAGCATCACAGGTTTACAACACATTACATGTGGAGGGAATGGGCGTAAACGGCACGCGGCGGCTCGGCTGCTAACCTAATGGCCAATCACAGCTAGAAAAAAATTGAAGAAACTCACTACGCAGAAGTCGCTGTGATTGGTAGTGCAACAATTACAACAGGGTGCAACCATTCTCGACACACATGGTTCATTAGTGTGTGTGGTCACCAGTCATGGCAGGCCAGTGTCGTAAGGAATTCTTCTATCTTTGCTGTGCCAAGGGACATCATTTATGTCGGTTACCATACGCATAGAATTTGCCAAATTATCAAAATGTTCTTACCAAAAAAATTTAGCCAAATCCTCTCTACGTGATTTTTGTTATTAAATGTCCCTACGAATACAGAGAATTCCCTATGACTGGCAAGACTGCGACAGGCCGTCGACAGGTGACATTGTCCATTGCAAGCGGGCGCGAATTTGCAACACTGAGACCCTGACACCTGACACATAGAAAAACTTAAGAGCATTCTAAAGATGATTAGTCATAGTGTAACTAGGATTTATAGACAGACGATTTACATGTCACTGACACGTCACTACATACAGAATAGTAGTACATTAACATCTCACGCGCACATATACATAAATTTTTGTATAACATGTTTTGACAATTAGACAATTCTAAGTCCAATTTTAAGAACTCTGCATTGTTTCTTCGTGCAAACTACTAGTCTGTGGACTATTATTTCGTAAGTACAGATTGCACAGTTTTTATGAAAGCAGATGTTATCACGACGTGTTCTGGAACACTATATTAGACTAAGAAACGATAAAAATCTCATTTTTTTTTATTTTTATGTTCTCGGCAAAAACTTCACAAACATGTATTAATGCGTACTTTAATCATGGAAAAGGAGTTTTGAATCTAAAAGAGAAAGAAGTAATTATTATTCAAATTATTATACAAATTATTATACAAAAATTATATGGTTTAGTCCACAAATGGCTCTAGAATCCTCTTTAAAAAAAGATAGAATTTCATGTCCTGCTAAATAAAATAAACAATTGGAGCAACAGATCAGTCGCTGTTAGGCCGAGTTCACATCTTGATGGAAAAACGGAAGTCAATCAGAACTCAAAAGGGAAAGACAGAAGCAGACAAGCGAAATGTACTACTACTGCGAGTTCCGATTGGTTTCCGCTTTTCCGCTTTCCGCTTTTCTGTCAAGGTGTGAATCCGGCTTACACTAGCGGTTGAAATTTTGTATTGGGTTGTCCGGAAAATTCGTGCCGATTTTAAAGGGAAATTGAAACGCAAAAGATTTAATATACATTTATTAAATTTAAATCTTTTGCGGCACGAACTTTCCGGACAACCCAATAGTTTGAACAGTTTCAACTATGAACATCAAACACTGTTGACAAAGTGCTCGTGTCGACCGTATTGACTAGCATTGATCACGATTTATATAATCTTTTTTTTTTGTTGATTCAAATAAAAGGATTCAATACAGTTGGAATATCTAACTGTGAATAACTTTAATGTAGCACATTAATATTGCAAATAACACGTGAAAAACGTGAACAAATGTTATTAAATGTTATTAAATCTGTCACTCAAATTCAGCACTCCTTGACCCTTTTTCATAAAGTCACGATTACTTCGTACAGTTCGTGAAAATGCATCTTCGATATAAGACTTAAGCACTTAAGCAGTGACCTTTTTTACATCGTGAAATTAGGTAATACGCGTATCAAATTGGTGCAAATTAAATATTTTATACAGCTTTATTTATACCGATTTGTCTCAGAATGGACACGATGTCTTCATTGCTCTCTCTCTCTCTCTCTCTCTCTCTCCCCCCATCCCTCCCTTCCTTCTTTCCTCCATCTCCCTCCCTCCCACCCCTCTTCCGCTCTTCCCTCCTTCTCCCTCCCCTTCATTTCTCTCACTTGTGATTCGTGAGTATCAGACCAAAACGCACTGAAGTAATCTCCTAGTGTTTGTACTCAATATATCAAGTGATTTGGTACGGATATAGTACTTAGTACGCATACATAAAAATCAATGAAAATTTGTGCTAAAAAAATTTATATGGAAATTTGATGGCCCTGCTGGGTATAAACTAGGCTAATAAGAGTATGGTCAATGTGATGTTGCAAACACTTTGAAGCGTTTTTTAATTAGTCAGTTTGTAAAATTCTTTCTTCTAATTGGTCCATCAAATGCTTCGAAGCATTTGGTAGCGAAACTTTGACCATAACCTAAGAAAATTCAACATTCGATTTGCTACTGCTCACGTTAAGTCTTATACTATAAGTCTTATACTATTCTATAATGAGTCTTATTGGTGAAGTTGACCAATAGTCAACTTGTACAATTAACGATAATTAAGTATTGGCCAACTTCACCGATTAAGGGCCAAA
>Ga0157364_1001700_pt1 | contig 19194 bp, 12 predicted proteins | sample AttsexASBM2_FD_111476 | JGI IMG/M metagenome (GOLD analysis project Ga0157364, IMG submission 111476) | Fungus gardens microbial communities from leaf cutter ant in Ribeirão Preto, State of São Paulo, Brazil - Atta sexdens ASBM2 | ecosystem: Host-associated > Fungi > Mycelium > Unclassified ...
AACTAAATAAAGAAATAGAGATACTTTTTCTTTACAAATAACTTACAGTTTTTCAAAGTCTTGTTTTCAAATCTTCGTAAAAAAAAACTTTATATATAATCGTCAGAAAAATTCTTAATTATCTTTTGGCGTTAAGAAGATAATTGGATGGATAAGTAACTTTCTCGAATACTATACATGCGAATATCTTCAGATAAAGTCTGATAATGCCAGAGCCTCTTAATGAAATTTGATCGTCCGCCTGCGAGGAACAACACATCCAACTCAACTATAACGACCGCTTCATCCTGGCGGATTATCAGACTGTCCAGATGCCGCTTGTCATCCGTCAAGCTTCCCTAAGACCGCGAAATTGGCTTTCGCGGAGTGCCCGCGATACACGGAGCACAACGACGACACCGGAAGAAGCAGCCGGCGAGCGATGCAGACGCATACATACATATTTACGCGCGTGCGATAGGCTTGCCCGTACGAGAGAGAGTAGGCGTGGGCGCATAACATGAACGTCAGGACGACGGGACCACCCGTGCCCTCGACTGAGGAAGAGCCTGCCGAGATGCCTCGTGTACTCGTATTTGCTTTCGAGAAAATTGAATTCTTCGCGTCGTTCACGCACAGAAGGTGCAGCAAGTTCGCTGAAGACTGAAGAGAAAGAGTTACGGGTCAAAGGGGTGAATGAAGAGAAAAATGCTAAATATTTTTAATTGGTTAATTACGTATGCAAATTATTTCCATACATATACGAATTATGTTTAAAATAGATTTAAAAGATGTATTTTATAGTTATGTTTAGAATTTAGATAATACACATGGGTGTGTATAGAAAAATTATATCTTATATTAATCCTTTTATGGCATATCCGATTTTTTCCAATATTTTTTCGATTGTTTATACTTTTTTTTTTATTAAAGATACAGTATGTTCATTTTTATGAAAATTATGAATAATCGAGTTGAGAAAATACGTAAAGAAACTTGTATTTTTAAAACAGATTAAAAAAAAAACATATTTGAAACTATTTATATAATTTACACGTGAGAATATGTAAAAAATGTGGAATCATAGCTCGAAACATCAACAAGTTTGCTAATCTTAAAACACAAAAAGAAAATTAATTTCTATAATGTTTAATTTTTTTTTTATTGTTAATTTTTTTCGAATTGGAAAAATATAATTTCTATCATACATACAATAAAATATATTTTGTAAAAATATACTAAAAAAATATAATATTTTTATCAGTAACTGCATAATAAAATATCTTACATGACATGATATGTAAATTTTGCTAAAAATATTATTAAAGAAAAAAACTTGTATAATGGCGATATCGGTAGTATAGATGTTTCACTTCTATTCATACATTTTTCAATTTTTATTACAATTCTTATTACACTTCCACTGCGTTGAAATTTTTCTCTATATCATCGCCACAATCGATCCTTTCACATCTGATGGCTGCAACGAATCAAATTTCTTTATAGAACGTCAATCGTGCAACTATGCATACGCTTCTCTAAGAGAGCATCGGCTCTCGAATGTGATTTATCGAAAAAAGAAAGCTGCGCAGTCAACGCATGTGGTAACAATTTACAGTACCGAACGCACCGTATCCTATATAAACCAACGTAGTGATTTACGACAACATCCGGAGAAAAATAACCGAGCAATAAACTGCTCAAGAACTTTACTGCCCAAGGTCGAACTACTACAAGTAAACGTTAACACTTATATTGCTTATTTGCTTGAATGTGTTATTCTTTAACTATTAGGTAAATTACTAAAAAGAAAAACTCTTCAGATTGAAAAGATTCTTCAGAATTCTACCTTGAAAATTTTCCATTGATTTATTTTTTTTCAATATTGCCTAAGGCAAAGCATGATTACGATTTCTTGACAAAATTTATTTTGACGGAAGCCGTGTAGTAAAAAATTTAATACTTTAACACAAATTTAACCCTTTGTAGGATTGAGTCATATTCTGCATAATTCTTTTCTTCAAAATAGGAATTCCAAATCATTTATCCCACAAACTCCGTAATAGTACTTCGATAGTAAGTTCTTTGTATTCCTTTTCAGCTTGTTTCTTATGTTTCTTTTCTGTCTCTCTCTTTCTCTGTCTCTCTTTCTCGTAAACTTTATACATTATTGTATTTTTTTTGTACACTTTTTATATATTTTTTTCTACTTTACATTCTTTTTCTTTTGCTTATTTTTCTGTTCTTAAAAAGGGGAACCTAGCAATAATATAGCAGTAATAAACAGTAATATAGCAGTAATAAACATTTTTATTTTTTTTCTCTTCTCTTCTCTCTCTCTCTCTCTCTCTCTCTCTCTCTATATCTCTCTTGCAATGCTAATAAGGGGATCTACATGACAAATATCCGAGCTATATCAGCATTCGAAAATGTTGCAAGCACGGTGGTCCGCGCGATTGACAACGGCTATATCTCGCTCCAATACCGCTTTCTGTCGATCTTCTCTGACTACTTCTTGGCGATCCGTTTCGATCATGATCGATTCGATCTGCTCTTTCGTTAGCACGACTCATTCATCCCAGCTTCGAAAAAGTTCCGATTGTCAAAGGAGCAGCTTGAGCTTGGCGAGACCGAGCTAATCGCCGATCCTGCGATCGACTGCGACAACGAGAAAGAAGTTCGATCGTTAAGATATTTGCTCGAAGGTAGCGAATAAGATCTATTTTGAGGATTTATTGAAATTAATCTCAATTCGTATGAGAAAAGTAATGAAAGTAAAAAAATAATTCGAATATTACATTGAAGCATTTCCAGCGTCAAAAGTTATATCGATTACGATTTCTAAGAAAATCTTCGTTCAGGCTATGGAATTTCAAAGGAAGGTCGGGAAAGTCCGCGCCCTCGATACCCTTCGGACTCCAGACTGGAGGGATACGGTCGTATTTCAAATTCATAGGGCACGATTGTACACAAAGTGCCCGCAACGTTGCTCCCGGGTGTCACAGGATGTTAAGAGGAGTTCCATATGTGAGGGTGAAGTGAAATCGACCAGCGGTCGTTTTTCGAAGGTGCGAGGGCACCCCAGGAATCCATTGTCCTCTCCCGCACTCTCACAAAAAAGCCATTCACCCATCACTCGTGCAATCACATCGGAAAGCATATAAGAGAAAATAAAAATAAAAAGAAAAAGGACTCTCGTTGGATAAGGTGGCAAGAGAGTATCCTTCGGGAAAATCCGTGTCACTGTTTATACAGGTAGAAGGAGGTCCTCGAAAGCGTAAATTCGTTCCGTGGAAATAAACACGGGTGTTAAAGTCTACGTTTAATGCCCTCTCGATCTCCCACGTTCGATGGTGCCGGATCAAGCGTGATAGCGACGATTTGGGATCGGTGTAGAAAAATAAATACCGCCTCTCTCGGACTTGACACGATACGCAAGAGCCTGTTTGGAGAAGCCGCGTCCCCGTGTTTACTCATAATGCGCGTTCTCGCGATCACGCGTGGCTAGCCGTAGAGCGGCTGTTTTTGATACGATCACCCGCTATCGAGGAACCGGAGTGGCGAGTCTGAGATATGAACGGGTGACAACGTGAGGTGAACTAACAATAATGACTCGATTTCAGGGAAGCTATCGTCACTCTCATATGAACGATAACAATGTAATACGATGTTAGTGAATCATAGTTTGAGACCTCAGTGAACGATATCTTACAACAGCAACGCGTATAAAATATAAGAGAAAACGGTTTTGCTAGATAGAATTTTGTTACAAGGATTTTCCTGGATCTCTAGATAAATTTAGCTAAATATAGAGATCTAGAAATAATATTTTGTTGAACTAACAAAATAGTTATATAGGATGTTAAAATTGGTAGAATATTAAAACTTTTGCAGCATTGTTATTAACATTTAAGGATTTTACATAATTATTTAATAGTTCAACCAAAAGTTATTTTCAGAGCTAAATTTTTAAATATTTCACTACAACTTCTTTCCATTTAATAAATGTAACACACGCGCTGGTATACTCAAACGGCATTTAAAATTACGCTTAATGGGACGATATATCGATGAATGAGACATTAACAACGCGGCTAAGAGGTTTACTGGATGCGTGTAAATCACTGAAAGGTCACTGGCGAACTCTCGGCACGCACCGAGACACTACTTCGACTATCAGCATCGATAAATTGGAATTAATTAACGAAAATAAACGAGAGCACGCGATACTTGTCCGCGCGAAATGAGTACGATCCTGAATATTAATGAGACGATGGTTGTGAATAAGAAGCGCCGCGATTAAAATTGTTTCCAGTCGTCGAGCTGGAACCCCTCTGTCGCCTAATTTACATGGTAGACTGCGCGGTTTTAAGAGCAATTAATATTATTATGCCGACTCGGAAACGATTAGCGAAGAGCGATGTCGATTAGACTCGCTTAGTTGAAATTTACGATGTCATTTGCACAATAAGCTGGTTGCTCGTTAAAGCCTCTTGAAGAATCGTGATGTAATTAGCGCGCAGCTTGCGCTGAATGAAGATACGATGTTCGGTTAGTTATGTGTATAAGCAGTCGCTAATTGCATCACTTCTTTTGTTTATTAAGTGCCGGCATCTTAAACATAAACATATTACGTAATTCTTTGTTATTCTTCACTAAAGAGGTATTATATTTCTAATTGTATTTAAAACAACAAGAGATTGTAGATTAAAAATGTCCTATAAAATATTGCTATGCAAATCAGATTGAAACCAACTGTTGCTCCATGACGAAACAAACTAACTTTTATATATATATATATATACATATATATATATATATATCTTAATTAGAGTTTCTCTAATACGAGTGACGTTTATTTTATCTTTTTCAAAAATGTATGTCCATTTGTAGAATAACAATGAATTCGTCGATATTCTTTCGATTTCTCCTTTCATAAATCTCAGCAGCTAATCAGGTCGCGTTTCTTTTTCGCCTAACTTCTATTTCTTATTGCAAATTTTTAATACAGGACATTCGTCACGACTCCAATATTTTCATCTTACTTTAGCTATAAAGTCAACTTCCCTCAAATCGTGACAACATAAATAAATAAATAATATTTGCAATACTCAAATTATATTTATGTTTGACTTGGAGAAATCTAAATATATTTAAACAGTCCTATGTGCTCGAGAGTTTATCCTAAGCTTAAATATATTTACCTATGTGATTATTTTCAATTGTTGCTTAAATATAATAATTTCAACTAAACGTTAAAAGAGAGATCTAATTTTGACAATTTGTTTAAATAAATTTATATTGTACCTTAAAATTATGATTTTTAATATAAGATAATTTAACGATTGAAGTTTGAATAATAATAATAATAATAATAATAATTCAAAAACATATTTGACATATTTTTATTACTTAGATGAATTAGAAATTGTAAACATATATGATCATTGAATTATCTCCATGTTATATGTACATAGCACTATGCTTTCTATGTGCGTAAATATACTGTCGCTTAAGATCTTGGAAGCATTTGTAAATAGATCAAACTTTGCAAAGAGTACACATAAACGAAAGGTGTCGTAAGAACCAAACGATGTAAGTACCAAACTAAGAGATATTTTGAGGAAAAAGTATATTCTGTTATTCCATTTTTCTTTGCAATTTGCAATACTTCTGCTATTTGTAGGTTTCTAATGAACATGATAACAAAATCACATTTGTATGAAAAAAATATATAAAGTTAAAAAATGTGTATTTACAAATTTAGTAATAGCATCTGCACGATTTCTTATAGATTTCGTGAGTAATGAATTATTACGATTACCTCTCTCGGATCTCTTTCACGGGAGTGCAGTGAGATCGCACGCTCGCAGGGAACTTCATTCGCGGAAACCACCGGCTCGGGCAACAGCCACGACCTCGGGCATCGACATTTTTACGCCCCCGGTTATCCTGAATTGCAGAGTGGTCCGGATAATAACTTCGTGTTCAATTACCGGGCGCTCGTATCGACGCTTTAAAACGCCGCGCCAGCTTCCTTCTCGGAAATGATGCGGGCGAACGTAAAGTGATTTTGAAAACTAAATTAAGAGAAATTTTACGGCGCCTCAGACTCGACGTTCGATGATTCCGATTCGCAATCCTTTCTTCTCCGTCCTCTCCGGATATACGATGCATCGGATTTAATGAAGAAGGACGGAACGTTTTTTCTCCTTTTATACAAGAACCCCAACGTACAATCTCCAATTTATAATACTGTTTCTCGATATTGATTCGAAAAAAGGCACGTAGAGGAACGCATCATTACTCTTTTTATTTTGATATACAAATTTTTCAATTATTAAAATGAATTGACGAGTGTTTTATATCTATTTTACTGCTTTGCGAATGATTATAATTAAATAAGACTTTATTAAATCGTAATTATCTGATATTATTTTAAGATGAGTGATTATTTTAAGATGATTAAATTATCACAATTCTCTTTTGTCTGTTTACAATTACTGTTATCATAATATATCATATTCATTTTATTAACATTATCCGGATTTCTTGTAGCAAAATTTATATCAAGTAACTTTTTTTTATTTTAATATAAACGATTACATATATATATTTACGCATCAAATTGACTCTCTCAATAGTATAAGATTTAGAAATCTCCCGGAGGGATTTACTCCGACTTACGACAAATTACTGTGGAGGAAACCGATTTCATCCTTCCGTTCGATTTAACGCACGGTTGAACGGCTCCAGGATTATAAATGCTCCTTTTGTCGAGTGATTCGGAAAACGAAATTGAAACCTCGCTTCGCACACCGGAAATCCGTCGATTTTTCAAGTTCGCACGCCGACTTCAGACGTTTCCTCGATACCAGGCCAAATCGAGGGCGGTGTAAGTGGCCAAATAAAAAAGGAAATGAACCATCGAGAAAGCATCGGACGTGCGCAATCTTGAACAATTAATCAGCTGTGGCAAAAGGAAGGATTAAGAAGCGCGACTTGGGCTCAAAAACGATCATGCTCGCCTCGAGGCGGGCAGACTGCAATTCTTGAATGCACATCGGAAATTTAATAAAATTAATGCGAAACTTGTTATTACTAAGTAGCGTGAAGGTAGAGAGGCTGATAATGCCAAAAATGACGGATAATGTTTACCCTGACAAAGAGATTTATGCATCTCTCATAAGACACGCCGAGGATCGGCAGTGAAACATGATGAGGGGTGAATTTTTTAAATAAAGTAGATGCAATCATGTAACCTATAGGTCCACTGTTAACATATAATTCCATAAATTTTTTACCTCTAAAAATTACAGTTTCTGATTATACCTTTTCCTATGGAAAGAGAAAGAAAAATAGTTATCTTCCAAAATAACTATAAATTGATTGAGATCATCAACAAGAGATGAAGGGGAATCTGAATATTATTATCAAAAAGAAGTTGTCGTAAGCATTTTTCTCTATTTTTAAACTGCCACGTCGAGGCCGTGATGAGATATCGTTATTGCGTGGAAACGAGACGCTCAATCGCTGCTTGATAGTCGACAGACCCGGTTCCCTTAAAGCCACCCGGACACCTTATTTGCTTTCTCGCGACGAGATTTCTCCGAAGCGAGATCGTCCTCGCTTTGAGAGAAGCCAAGAGGCGTTCGAACCCGAAAAGCCGAGAGGCATGAGAGAGGACCTCGGCCTCGCGATACAAGATCATAAAATCCCGGATGCCTCTTCTCGCCATCCTGTTTCCGTCGTTCTGCCCTCCGGCGGCCGCTGGATGACTGATGATCGCCGCGCACGGCCAATATTTCGATTAAATTCATGCGAGTACACGCGGCCTGTCCTCGCCACGAAATTCCACGGCTCGCGGCCGTGGGGCGCGAGCAAATATTTAATTTGTGAAACAGCCCGAACATAGACGGAGGCGCATCCTCCCTTTTCCAACTCGGATACGATCGCGTAAGTGCAATTATTATTGTGCAGTATTGTGAATGCGACGTCACGTGGAACATAACAAAGTTGAAGAGAGAGACAGAGACAAAGAGAGAGAGAGAGAGAGAGAGAGAGAGAGAGAGAGAGAGAGAGAGAGAGAGAGGGAGGGAATAATTGGTTTTACGTATCCTGTCGATAGATGCGATTTCAATCGAAAACACTGTTGCATCCTGTTTCCGAAATAAATTCGACTCGATGCAACCTTTCAATGTCAAAGATGTGATATTTTTTTACGGTTTTTTTAATGTGATTTCTATTTTTTCCACATTAAGAACATATATAAACTCTTTCCTGTATATATTTATTAACTAGTATATTTTATATAAACCAAAAATGAGAATCGAATACCAACTTTTCAATTAATTATAGTTATACAGTTATGCTATGATCGTTATTATGTATTTAGTTATGATTTTGAAGCGTAGAGAGCATTCATGCTTGTTTTAATCGAGAAATAACTAAAATAATACAGAGCGCATTCGATTAACATATACAGAATTGTGATTAATTAGATTTCAATTAATTATTATTACAAATGATAAATTCTATTCACGTTATTATTGAATATTATCCAAAATATTATGGCAAATGCGCATTAAACTGTTACTGCAAATTGCTAAAAGATAAGGCTATTTATGAGAGAAAGATACTTTCGAAAAACCGCGTTATATTCTATCACGCGAAATCAACGCGTTATTTAATCATTAATTATGCAATGTTATATAATATATCTCAATAAAATCCGGATTAATTCCGCTATTAATTTGCAAATACGGTAACATCTATGATTGAATCCCGGTCAAACGCAGGAGGGTTTTCAGTTTAATCCTCTTGTGCATTTGACCCTCACACGCGACACTAAGCCTAAATGGCAGGCCCCAATTTAATCTCCGCGCTATAACGTTCCTGTCCGAAGTGCTAAATTTCTTTATATCGATCCGTTCGTATACAATATCCCTTTGCATAAAGGAACCAAAATAATTCCTTTAAAGTCCTTTAATTTTCAAATAGTTGCCATATCTCTCAGTGTCACTTTTACTGTGAAGAAGCTAACCGACCAATTCTGAACGCACCCTGTATACTTGATCATTTTTCTCAATAACACTCTCTCAGCACGTTCCAGTGAACATCTTTCTTGGCGCGTAAAGGGATTATCGTCCGTTTCCTCGTCGAAACCGCGTTCTCTTCCGTTTTCCCATCGGTGGTCTTGTCCACGTTCCCTTCGATTAACCGTAACAAACAAACGAACTTATCGCGAACCTAAGGCGAGCATCCGCCGAGACATAACAGTTACGGACAGGTTAGTGCGGATTGACGTACGCCCGAAGCGTCCGTCGCGTCTGCTGTCTACAGGGCATTGATTCAGTTTCCCTGGAGCCGAAGGATAAGAGAGGAACTACCAGCAGCAACGTGACCGGGCACCCTCGTCCAGGCTGGTCCGATATCACCCGTTACATGTCAGGGCCACGTCTTTCCCCCGAGGGTGAAACCGGATTAGCGCTTCTGGCGTGGCAGGGGCGATTCTTCCTCGCCTTTCCGAATGCTCTTTGTAACTCGCCACGTGTACGTGTATACACGGTGTACGCTTTCTCTCGGCGAACGAATCGGGATTGTGTTCGCCCGGGGCGTAACCACTGCTCGCGACGATCACCGACAGGTCTGGCCTCAAAGGGGGTTATTAAAATGTAATAGATGAAACAGTAAGACTTCTCGCACGTGACTTATATCCTTATGTCTCTTTTTGCTGAGGTTTTATCGAAAACCTAATTTTAACTCTACACTTAACGCTATATTTAGCTCAGAAATGTTTCTGAAATTGAAAATATAATTTTCAAATAACTGTCAAAGCCAGCGCTTAGATTTTTAATTACATGTGGGAGTATGACGTAATTTTTTAATACCTGTATTAATATCCTATTTAACTATAGATAGATATAATAAGTTTTATATATACAGGTATAACGAAAATAGCAGTAATTTAAAGGAAGAAAGCGACTTGTAATTAAAATTGTAAGTATGTTCTAAGAACACTGCAAGAATAAATACACTTCTCGTAATCGCTTCACTCTTTCTCATTCGTCTGCGTATTTGCGTGATATCCTTTGATGCGCTATTCAGTCTGTTGATAGTCTGCATTTTCCCATGATAAAATGCCGATAGCACAAAATTTCATTTGCAGCCTTCCCGAGAAGATACACGTCAAAGTAAGGCTCGCCATTGGCACGAGCGGAATCGCCAGGAAAAACGGAAACGTGCTTTGAAGTATGTGCGAGTCCGAGAGATGAATCTTTGATGTTTGCTGTGTTCTTTCTTTTTTTGCATGGCGTGATTGGAAGCGTAACATTGGCGATTTGCGCTCCGAATCGCTGTAAAATGCAACAGGAATAATCTCGAAAGCTTATAGCCCATACATGTAAAATGAAACGCAGAGTATGTAAAAGACTGAATGTTTCACTTCGATTACCATATACAGAAAAAGTTATTTTTTTACTGATCTATTATTTACACTAATTCTGTCTTCTTTTCGAAATGTGAGATGTATATATATTTTTTCTAAATTCAAGTCACGGATATTCTAAACGAAAAGGTATAACTGTTAGGAGAACAAGTTTGATGACATTTCTTATTTTGACATGTTTTTTCAATGTACTTTACTCGTACTTTTATAAATCTGACTTTCGTCGATATCGATTTCCTTTATGCGTTTGATTTACAGCTATGACGTAGTTTAGCGTGAATATTTCATCCAACAATTTCAGACACCGGCATGCGTAATCGGCATGCCGCCAATCGTATATCTTACGCGACACTTTACATATAAAAATTTGGAATATCGCAGGCAGCCGTTTGATTACCGACACGGGCGCGTATGGATGATAAATTGCATGTGCCGAGTGAGAGTAAACGAGAACCGTGCCTAAACTAGAAAACTCGGTATCACAGTGTTTTCCTATCGAACGATATGATATACAAATCTTTTTAGTTACGCACTACTGACTTGCTGATTATGCTATAAGTAATCCGAATAATTTGATATATCGGCAAGTAAACGAGAATTGGCGATATTATAACAAAATGTTATAAACATCAAATAAATTAGTTGGTATTTTATTAATTGATATTTTATCAATATTTTCCGATTATTTACTTTGGATATTTTAATTCTTATAGTGTTTGATGAAAATTTCTATATTCCGATGTTTCACTTACTATTGTTTTAGAACAATTATTAATTTAAATAATTAACTTATTAATTTGTAGGAAAATATCACAATTGTATAAACATAAAATATATCGCTGATATATCTGTTTAACATTTATCAGCTAAAACTTCTCTGTTTTCCTAATTTTTTTGTAATAAGTGTTGCAATTCTGCACAAACGTCTTCTTGTATGTATTTCGAAATACATAGCATTCAAATAAAAGATACATCGATAAATTACGCAACTTGTCACTTATTGCTGTAAATTAGAATACTTGCACAATACGATAATGCCTATTGTCTTTGATCCCTGTGTTCACGATTTTTCTTATTTAGTGAAAGTTATTACGTGAAACATACATCATGCAATTGCGATTGCAGCGTATATTTGCGTACTATCTGCATTATATTGGAATGAAATTAATCGTTGAATTTACAGTGTAGTTTTATCAAAATAAAATAGCTGTTTTTAAGAATCTATATTTAATGTTACATTCTAAGAAATTATATAAGTTTATTCATAATATCCTAGAATGACAAATATAAAACATGCTCCCCTTTATTTATCCATCATTTAAAATCTAATTAAATTTATTTGAGATCCGAAATGAAGTGTATATAATATAAGTAGTAGAATTATAATTAATAAATTTGATATTTATCATATCCATCCAATATCCAATTTTACTTAATAATTACGGTATTACTGAAATTAGTAAACACGGCAAGAACGCCGTATTGCTGAACATACAAAATCTGCATAATTTTACGCTTAACGCACTTTCCGATTAAATGAAATGTTATTAATGGAACCGTTTCTCAACGATTTTGACGCCGAGAACGGTCGTTATTATCGTTAAGTGCCGTCTACGATAGAATTTATGGGTTTCCTCATTTGTAATTTAAAATTGACAAGTGTCGTTGTGCACAAAGTATGCAGACGGCGCACCTCCTCTCGCGACGCTTCTTGTAACGCCTAGCCGAGTTAATGCGATTCGCAATGACTCGCTCATGTCGACAAACGACTGCACACATTCTGTTGTTTCGCATCTAGGACAAGAAATGTATCTTATGCGAAATATTAAAGCCCTGCCTTGTCTGTTTCTTTTGTCGCCTCCGCTTCCATTGCTTTCTTTTTCCGGTATCTTTCCACGCATGGTGGAAGGATGATGTGCTCATTCTCGAGATGAACTTTGTACGGTTTTGCGCAGATTCCAAATGCGGCTATTTAAACATTTGCACCGCGGTAATTTTGAAATGACAACTTGAGAAACCAAATTGAATATTTAGAAGCCCTTCACTATCCCCCGCCGATCGATTTCATCGGTGATTTTCTATCTATATTTTGCTGATGTATTTTCTATTTGTATTTTCTATTTTTCTTAGTATTGTCTTTATTTTTTTCTATTTCATAATATATGAATACCATGAGTCAATTTAAGTAACAGCAGTAAATTAAAAAGTCAATGTACTTTACTTACTTTATTCTTTTATTTCTTATATGCTCATTGTGAAAAAATATATAAACATAAAAATTCAATAAATTTTCATATACTCGATTCTAATATTGACTAAAAAATATTATTAAACCATCAACATAATTATTAATAAATAATATTTTATTATCCTCATAGTATTCTCAATTTCTCGAAAAATTCTATCTTTGTATATAATGTATGCATTCGAACGTATCTTCGTATGCATACTAAATTAAATTTGTATGCATAATATATTCAGCAATAAAGAGACATCTAGGATTTATCAACTCAGGATTTACAAGTTTATCTTAATCTGTTAAAATTTATCCATTTTAAGGCAATGGAATACTATTGGATTATTCGGAAAATTCGTGTCGACTAACCTATATAATTTAATAAATATATACTAAAATTTAAATCTTCCGCGTTTCAATTTACCTTCAAAATCGGCACGAACTTTCCGGACAACCCAATATGTTCTTGTCTATAATATTTGTATATTATATAATATTAAATTAATACATACATGTATCTAGATATGTATATAATTATTAATAAAATTATCACACATATCCATTACCTCAAAACATTAATTTATCACTCATCGATCCGATGTGCAACAGCAGAGTTAAATCTGCAACGTCGCTATGATGATTCTGTAACAAAAAGAATATAAAATCTAAATTAAAACAGAGCAAAAAAATCAATCAATATATTAAAAAATATTTACTAAACGCAAAGTTCTCTTGAAAATAATTCTCGAAATATATAATTTTTATAAGCATCGAATTTTTTAATTCATCATTGAGTTAGATATTTATAAAAATAATTATATATTTTATTTAAGAAAGCTTAAAAATAATTTTTATAAAATTTCAAAGTAATTTTAAAGAAATCCTTTTTTCTAATTATCATTTTTAAATCATTGTAAAATAAAACGATTCAAGAATAAACAAAAAAATATCGATTTTAAATAAGCAAAAAAATATAATATTTACCGCAAGGTAAATCGGCTCTGCCGATGCCTGATGCCTCCTAAACCTCCTCTCAGAATTGAATTGATATCCTCTCGTACAGGACACACGCGAATAATACACTATAATCGCGCGCGGGCTAATTATTTATAAAAATCTTTCCACACGAAAGAAAAAAAAATCGATCATATCGAGTCCCCTCTGCTTTACGCAAAATCATGTTTAAAATTGGCTTAGGCATACGCCCTAACTGCTGGTTTTAATGAGACACAAGTGATTCTGTACCATGAGCGATTCGAAAAGGCTGGTAGACGTGACAAGCGTCTCTAATAAGAGAAAACCATTGCTGATTGTCTAACAATCTAGACAATCCAGGAAATGGGATCCAACCTCTCGTCACGAGCTAGTTTAAAAAAAAAAACTACTAGAGTCAGAGCTCTGACCAAGACAGATTAAACATGATTTAGCTGGTAGATAAACACAGAGAAATGAGCGCCCTGAGTTATGCAATTCCTTTTTCGGCGATTACCAGGGCGGAATTCTGTAACTCGTCGTGCAATCGTTATGTACTCATAATGACTGCATAACTTGAGTTACAGAATACAGGCCCAGAGACAAATCCGAATTAATCGATCGCTTCTTATCGCTAGGGCCGAATTATTGGCCGACAGACAGAGCGTATCCTCAATTAGTCGACAACAATAGTTGTTAAACCTCGCGAACACAGCATCATTGCGAAGTGCGTGACATTACGCGACCGACCTCACCTTGTGCTCGGAGCACTTGGCATGAAAGCGTTGCAGTGATCATCTCAGCAACGTCTCACTGAGAATTCCGCTTTTCTGTCGAAACATTGAAGTTATGATTCCATCGTCGAACTAGAATGCTATCGAATGAGTTTTGTCTGGTTAAAAAGTCCATTAGTCCGATAGCTTTAACGACATTCCCGAAGCAAACGCGCGACTCAATGAACCGGCTGCGGTTCGTTCAGTTTCAATTTAATTGGCAACAAAGGTACGTTAGTTTCTCCTCGTCGTTGGATTTTTACGAAGAGAAATGATTTTATTCAGTATCTAAAAATTTATTTAGATATCATTCAGATAGATCTGAAAATTTTTTTAGATACTTTAGGAAAAACCGTTCTTTTCATGTATCCTCAAGGGAGTAGCCCTCTTACCACGTCAAGGTCGACCTGTGAGAGGGAAGATATCATTAAAAAAATGTAATATACAATATCTATATTATTGCTAATGCAATTATCATTTAACTTTCAAAAATGAATATCAATCACATCACAGAAAATAAATTCAAAGTAGAAGAGTAAAATGATATCTGTAAGATATGATTATAGGGTATCAACTGAATCGGTCAGAGATTAATAAAAAAGAGAAATAGTTCTTTTATTACCAGCTTATTAGCATTGTCGATAAACATAATTCGAAAGGTCAATTTTTTTGAGGTCAATTTTTTTATACAAGTGCGTCGATCATATTACGAAAACTAAAAATTAATTAAATTATGAATTACAAACTATATTAATTATGAAAATATAAATAAATTACGGTATTCACGGTATTTATTGATTATTGTTGCTTTATAAGATTGATTATTGTTGCTTGCGTGATACCGTTCAAAATATAATCAAGAGTTATACACAAGCGAAAAGGATGTTGAATAAAAATAATTATCGTTAAATAAAAGTAATTATCGCGAAATAATTATATCCCGTTTTTTGTCGTGTTTTCCAAATGAATGCAGAAAATATCTGTTCCGTAATACACGATAGTATCTCGATTTATGAATAACTAACGGCGCGAGCTAGTAATCGTATATTATAAGCATTTATAAAGTATGACGTTTCGTATTATCTAGCGCTTGTCTCGATTGCATTTCAAAAAGAAATGTAAAGACACCCGAAGCGACACAGCTACCTGCCTGTATGGGAGCCTCGGTATGGGAATGACTGTACAGCGATCGCACGTAAACATGACGCGCCGCCAGCTCTCCTACCGCGTCAAAACAAACAAGGTCGCGCGCCGCCGATTGTCTAACCGTCGAAATATTAACGCGTATTACGAAATAAGTAAAATAATTTAAAATAATTTCGTTACATTTTTAATATTCTTCGAATAGGCTTTATTTCACGGTTTTTGTTTTATTTCGTAGATCGTTACACGCACGCACACATGCACGCACATACTTCATCTATATCTTATTGTTAGATATTTTAATTGTGCTATAAACGATTATTAGTTTGTAATAACTTTGTATTACATGAAACGAGCAATGTATAATATTTTTAATAAAAGATTGACACATTGCGACTTTTTGAAATGTTTAATTCTGTCATTCGCTTCTTATTCCTCATTCTCAATCTGAGAAAAGTAGTAGATAAATATTTAAATATTTATATTTAAATTCACATATAATGCGAGATTTATTGAATTCTAAACACCAAAGAAATGCTACTAACTGAGATAAAATAGTGATTTATAATTCGTGCATTCTATCGCGTACATATTCTATTTCAAATGAATAAGTAATGTTTGCTTCAATCATTACAAAATACATCATTGTAGTCGCTACGCTTACATATCGTTATATTCTCAAAATTAATTACACATGTGAACTGCTGAATATTAATTATTAGCAATCGTATTTCGAAAAATAAAAACCCGGAGCGCTATACACTGCTACTACTTCTTACTGGAGCGTTATCGTGCGAATGGTAACAGTGATTTCATCGTCGCGGTCGGCGATTTTATTACATAAACAATAGCGCGCTGTACGTCACAAACACGTAGCAAGGTTATATGCTAAACGAAATATTTAATTCTTCATAATACAAATTCATGCCGAACATTCTGCTTCTACATTTCAAATTAATTTTACTTATCATAGGATATTAAATTCTACATAAAGATTGATGTATGCCAAATTTGCCACTTATGCCATATTTTTATTTATTTCGAGAGGAATAAAATTGTGTTATTTTAAATAAATAAATCGAGAAAATCCAACTTTGAATTTTCAATGTTTAAATGTTAAATTTTTAAATATTTAAACATTTAACTATTTAAATATTTGCACCGGGATAATTTTGAAATGATAGTTCGAGAGATCAAAATGAGAACTTATCAAATAAAAATGATCATCGAAAAGAAGAATTCAGAAGTATACATCTTTGTCGCTTCCCAAAAAGAGAAAGTGTTATTATTAAAGCGTTAATATTAAAGTGGGAAGAAGCTTGTGAAAAATCAACTTTTATTATGACACAACGCCTAATTTAAATAATCGCGGCAACATGATGGTATATGGTGTCATGTTCTTAATAGCTGTTAAAAATATATACGCAAGAGCACACTTGAGTTTCTTCCACTATGTTTCCACGCACGTTCGTCGTGCACACACGCGATTTGCAGGAAATGAATCTTTGGTAATCCGACATTACCTAATTTTTTTTTTTAGTATTAACGATATTATCAAATTAGTATTTGAATTCCCAGAAATCTGATTAAGTTAAAAATCTTCTATCTTCTATTACGATAACGCATAATATAATTTATCGAGTATTTCTGAATAAGATTATTTTGCGATTTTTCTGAGCTTTTAGTAGAATAACAAATCATTATTAACATCAAAATGCTACTAAAATAAATCGTAATTAAAAAATGATTGTTAATAATTATTTTGAAGTTATTTAGACTTCATCATGATTTGTGTTCTTCTTGAACTGTTACTCTCATTGCGCAATTAATTATTTACCTAAGTTATTCGTAAACCGTCAGACATTTGAGAGCGGAAGCTTAAATCTTGTTAGCTTCCTCCCATAAATATTATATAGATCCTTCGGATGCATCCGCGTGCACACTCGATTACGTGTAAGTGCATAAATATGTACTGATTCGTATAATCACAACCCGACCCAGAGGCGATTGCATCAATTCGAACGACGCAACAAGGAAAAAAAAGGAGAGAACACGATTACACTTTCCGCGAATAAACAAATCGATAGGGCGAAATACGATTCCCGGCACGATCCTGTATTTTTAAGAGAGCCACCTGCGAACTGGAATTCACGCGGGTTTCCTTTGAACGAGCGAAAGCCGAGCTACTGAATTAATCGGTGCGAGTTCACGGAACGGGTAAAGAGGATTAAATAAGGGGAGAAAGAAAGAGCTTCTAAGATAACAATATAAAATGCTATACACGATTTGCAATGTCCTGAAATGAAAAATGAATACGCTTCGTCAGACATTTCCGTACCATCGCGTCGATAGAATACCATTCATAAATTTAAAAGATTTATTCATTCTTAGACCATATTAGTGACAGATCGGAGGTGAAAGATTGTTCTGCACCACGGAGAAAGTGGAGGAAGATGCGTAGGAGCTCGAGTTGATCGACGATATAAAATCTACTCATCTTTGTATACAATCTAATCTTATACGATTCAAATTTTATTATGTCGAAGACTAAAATAGAATTATGATGAATTCGGTTACTCGCACTATATTAAATTAGTTCCTTTATATTATAAAGGTTTACTGTATATTAAATATCTAAATGCAGTGGCATAATATAACTTTGACAATAAAATAATACATTTAAATAAAACGTGAAATAATATATTCTATTAAATAATACAATATCATTATTGGATATTTAATGATTTAAAATATTTGCATGCTTTTACATTTCATTTTGCTAATTTCATGTATAACAGCTATTAGTATGCGCTAATCTAATGTAATGCAAATGACCGAATTCGCTATCAGATAAAACGCGAGCAAACAACTCAGTAAATACAACGATTAAGCAGCAACGCCAGGAAACTATATAAAAGCTTTCACGTATTTGGTTTTCAAATGTCTCTCCCCAAGGATTTTTCTAATTATCAACTATCGGAGAAATCGTTCCCTCGGCGGGCGGTATCGCATGTTCTGGCACACCATGTATAATCCGCTTGCATAAGAGCGTGGGCGACGAGGAGAAACAGAGGCGTCGAATCGTCGTGTAAGGAATTACACGTCCTTCTTTCTCTGTCGCATCCAAGATGTTCCATGGTGGGCCATACATACATGTGTGGACGCACGTGATGTTCGGTCTTATCTGTGTGCATGTTTGTGATGGCACGCGAGAGACACGGGAGAGATAATAATACCGGAAGATGAAAGAAAAAAGCAAGCAGACGCCTGCCTCCGACGTGGAGCAATCGCAAATTCTATTTATATCGTGTCACGAAATTAGCGGCTTTTACGCACTTTAGTGCCATCCGTACTCTTCGTGTGGGTGATAAGAAATACACGCGACATTAATCAGAAAGTTATTCCGTTATAAAAAAAGGTTATGGCGTCACACAATTATATAGCGAAGTCTGCAAAACAAACTCAAGTGAAGTTATCGTTCATTTTTACCTGAGTTTTTATAATCAAGAATGTAATTAAGGAAATACATTTTATATTTGGCAAGCTATACACGGAAAAAAGATATATTAACAGCATTAGCGTAACAGAAGCAATCTAATTAAAAACAATCTTGTTAATCCAATAACGGTATTAATGAAACAAAT
>Ga0157364_1001701_pt1 | contig 19194 bp, 8 predicted proteins | sample AttsexASBM2_FD_111476 | JGI IMG/M metagenome (GOLD analysis project Ga0157364, IMG submission 111476) | Fungus gardens microbial communities from leaf cutter ant in Ribeirão Preto, State of São Paulo, Brazil - Atta sexdens ASBM2 | ecosystem: Host-associated > Fungi > Mycelium > Unclassified ...
AGAATAACTTTATGATGCAGACACAAATCGACTAATGTTTCTATGGGGTTACGTTGACAGATGCCCAAGTTTATTGTATGACGTCTATGATCTATTTATTTCGACCACCACTTACCGCTAAAGTCATCTATAGGAAAATGGCGGAAGCAAAGTTGTACACCTAATATAATTAAATTTTCTTCTTAAATTATATTCGGTTTCTTAAATTATATTCGAATCTAAGTACTAGATTAAATAATATTTTGATTGGACGCTATCATCAAATCTTCAAATTTATTCTAACCTATTTCTGCATTCACGGATGCAAAAATAAGTCAAAATAGATTAGAGAAGAGTTGAAAAAGTTACAGTTCATCATTTTACAACTGGTCAAGTGTACAAAAGTAATACATATTATTAATCTTGGAAGTATGTACCTTCTTCTATTGTATATATATGCAAGAAATAAAACTATGAATTTTTATATTTTAGATATCTGTGTTTTGTGCATATTACAAAATGCCTGCCAGGTGTTCCAAGATGAAACTCTAATAAAGAAGAATATTGCTATAAGATTTGATTAGATAGCTAGCTATATATAATAGATAGATAGCTAAGATCCTAAATTAAAACAAAAATGGAGTGATGTTGCTGGAATTCCTGATTGGAAATCTTCAAAATCAACTGTACTATGTAGTGTATCAAAGCATGCATATAAATGTTTTATACTCCCGTAAACACCAACAAAATCATTCATCATAACATCAATGTAATTTCTCATTTAATATCATTATATTAAATTCAATATAATATGAGTCTATGTAATAATTACGTAGTTGTGTGAAAAATCATAACATATCGATGTTAATGCTAGTTGGGGAGACAGATAAAACAAACTTGATATGGCTCTTTTCCTTAAAATTCTTTGTTACCAATGCGAAATAATATTTCTGATAAATGGAAATGAATCTAAACTAAGAAATACACATCAAAGAAAAATATCTGTTCCATCATTAACGTAACATCAATATGTTATAATTTTTCACGTAACTATGTAATCAGTACATACACGCATTATATTGAATTTAATATATTGATATTGAGTGAGAAATTATAACATTGATGTTATTTTTGTTAGTGTTGACGAGAGTTATAGTATAAAACATTTATATATACACTACTAATCTCACACAGTACAGCTGATTTTGAAGGTTTCCAATCAAGAATTCCGGCAGTATTAGAGTGCCTTTTCATGCAACGCTGAAACGCTCGTTTTCTAGCATCAAGAAATATCGAACCTTTGTAATCTGTAGCGCGGAAATAATAGATTTTTGCTATGTATCACTGTGTTATTTATTTTGGAATTTAAAATTTAACATGTTTAATAATTATTTAGAATATTCTACCCCATCTAAAATCTTAATAAAAATATATTTATTTGACGCGTTTTCACTCAAAATGAAAAAATCTAGCAAAAAACGCGGCGATTGGCTTCGTGAATCGAGTTATTAAGCATTAAAATTAGAGACTTTACGAGGTTAAAATATCTGTCATCCCGATTCAATATAGCGCTATATATACGTTCTGCTTTAACTACATAAATTTACTGCTTTAAAAACACAAATTCGTTACTTTACAAACACAAATTCTTTGCATTAGCAGAGAATTTGTGTTTTTAAAGCAGCGAATTTATGTTTTTAAAACAGTGAATTTGGGTAAACGATAATTATTTAAACAAATTGTTTAAAAATGTCCACTTTTTAAAAAATTAAAAGTGTCATTCTACATTCAAAAACAAAAAACTTTTATTCTTGATATTTTTTCAATCCGGTGCTTGTTTATGCAAAAAAATGAATATTTTTAAACAACTTGTTTAAACAATTATCATTTAAACGATCAATTTTGCAAAACAAAAAACACATAATTTTTTTTTCGCTTATGCTATGAATCACGTATTCAATTTGGCGCTATCACAACTGTATTAGGCATGAGTCTTAATAGATTAATTTCTAAAATCTCCTTTAACGCTTAATAACTCGATTCACGAGGTCGACTGCCGCGTTTTTCTGTCAGATTCTTTTGTTTTGAGTGAAAACGCGAATGAGTATATTAAGATGGAGTGATAAATTCTAAATAATTACCATTTTATTACAAGAATTAGCCCGCCAACGCTGGAAAGTTGGATAGAAACGAATTTTTTAGCGTCACCATATGGCGAATTCGATAAACATGCACTGATTCTACTTTAGTATTGCCCTGACATGATGCAAGTGCAGAATCACTTTAGTGCTATGCCAAATTGCACAGAAACGTCAGTGCAACATTTCTTGAATTCGTTAAGTTCATTCGATAAGTCCGAATATAAATTCAGCATTACACTGGACCAGTTTTATTGAATACGATAATATTAATGCACTGATATAATGCGCAAAACCAAATGTGTGGCACTGAAAAAGTTCGCATTCAATGCGCACTAACTAGTGCAGTCTCCCGAATTCGCTAATAGATAAAATTATATAGAGTGAACACGAACAAAACGAGCACCAAGCGTTTTAGCATCACATGAAATGACACCTTTAATCCATTTTTGTTTTAATTTAGGATCTTGATCAATCTTATGCAGCAATATTCCTCATTAGAGTTTGTACATCTTGGAGCACTGCACTTGGTAAGCATTTCGTAATATGCACAAGATACAGATATCTGAAATGTAAAAATTTGTAGTTTTATTTCATGTATATAGGTACAGTAGAAGAAGGTATATACTTCCAAGATTAATATTGTAATATTTATCACTTATAAAGACTTAAACGGTTGTAAAATGATAAACTGCGACTTTTTCAACTCTAGATTCTTCTAACTCTAGATTCTTCTAGATAACTTCTAATCTATTTCTACATCTATAGGGCATGTAAATACCCTATAGAGCTCTGACCACGTCCAATTAGAGCAGACCGGATCACATGACCGGAAATATGCAGTTTGCCATTTTCTCCCTGTAAAGATTTCTAAGATCACACAAGACCACAAAGATGAAGGACAAAGTTGAAGGACCTTCGATTATCGGGTAATTTTTTTTTCGATTAATAGTTAGCAATAAGTTATAATTATCAAACTGTATTAGGTGAATAAAAATTATTCATTCTCGAGGAAGAAAATATGTTTGATGTCATTTTTACATGAATTAACTCATCATTATTTTTCATAAATGACCCTAATGTATCATCAAGAAATACAAGATAGTTTATCTTTTTTTCTGAAAAGTTGTCGTAATTCAATCGATATACACTTGTACGATTATAACTGATGTATGCTGTTTGTACCGCTTGCGTTCTTTCCCAATAAATTTCGCTGCAAATATTTATCATTCAGTTTCATTTCAATTTCCATCCTTATATTAACTTTTCGCAAGAAACTTAACTTTTCCTTTCTATTAACGAAAGTGCGTTGGCTCACTCAAGAGCTGTGCCATTTTCAATTCAAAAAGTTGATTTCATCTTTCGCTACCATTAGTAATGTAATGGATGACTCAACTAAATTCTATTCTAATTTATCTCTCAAAGATATGCGACGGTGACAGTAACGAAAGCAAATCAGATTCCATACATTACGAGCTTTTATCATCGATTCTAATTCTAATTCAGAACAGCAAGATAATACGATTCGACAAAATAGCATACGCGCGTGCAAGCACATTCGTCGTGCTCAAATTTTCACGCATATGCGTGCGTGTTCAACTGATTCTGTACCGTCAGCAACAGCGGATCATCGACCTCTTCTTCCGCTTACTTCTCATCCTCCATCCATTCAATGTAGCACGAAAGTAAAGCATTTAAAGAGCACGAACAAATGCCACACATTATATGATACGCGAAGTGGAGAACTGTTGCACGCACGAGTGTAACAGAAATGTATCTTCCCGTTGCAACAGGAGCACACGAAATTTGCGCGTGCGAATCTTTTCCCGATATACAGTTCTGCACGAGAAATCTCTCCTACTGCAATTCATTCATCATGAGTATAAGTAGGTCGATCGTTGATGGAGGCATGAGCAGCATTTTAACGTACGGCCACATCGTCTGAACGCAAATAACGCGAAAATTAATTGTGTCACACAGAACAACTTTCATTTTATTGTCAAGAGGGCTGGAAAAGTTCATGTGCCTCCAGTAATATTAGGTGTAGTAAAAAGAAATCCATTATTTTTGCATGAAATTGAATGGGAAAATAATGGATTTCTTTTTATTACACCTAATATCTGTTTCACTGTTTACCTGCAATGTACAATGGAATCGAAATTGTTTCCCGCTCGCTGTTTATCCAAATTAACGAGACAAAAAAGAGAAAGAAATAGCGACCGACGAAGGGTAAATCCCGCGAAGGGAATCAAGAATCAATAGGAATTATCGAACAATAGCTGGTATTATTATGTCTTACTAGGCATTAATTAATAATATCATTTTAACTCGTTTAGTATTAATTATTTTATTATACTATATCACAGGGTGTCCGAAAAATCGAGGTCAATACTTCGGGAAATGATTCGGGAGCCAAAAAAGAGGAAAAAAAAGCTATATAAACATAGGTCCGGAAATAAATCGTTTACGAGTTATAACTTTTATGTTAAAAAATTGAAATTTATTTTTCATTTATTTTTTATTTTTAATTATTTTAATTTATTTTTAATTATAATCATAATGTCTTAAGTCAACAATATTATTGGGCGCATTTCTGTAAACTATTGACTTTACGTGACCCCATAGATAAAAATCAAGTGGATTCATATCTGGTGATCATGGGGGCCAGATAATTGGACCTCCACGGCCTATCCTCTATCTCTAGCCATAATTTCGATTCAAATGATCTCTGACTAATAATATTGCTGACTTAAAACAAAGAATGATTCATGGATTCGAAGATATAAAGATAGATCCAAATGTTTTTCAAAGAGTTCGAAATTTCTTTGATAAAAGAATGAGGGTCTGCATTCGTGCTGAAGATGGTAATTTTGAATATTTCATTTAATTTCTATTTAACCTGTTCATGTTTATCTAAGAATAATGCAATAACTGTATTTACAAATACCGGAAAATTAAAAAATAAAAAATAAAAAAAATTTTTAATAAAACATGTAGTTATTTATTTGAAATAAATTATGATTGTAATTATGAAAAATAAATTTCAATTTTTTAAACAATATAAAAATGGTTATAATTCGAAAACGATTTATTTTCGGATCTATGTTTATATAGCTTTTTTTCCTCCTTTTTGGCTTCCAGAAATCATCTCCCGAAATATTAAACTTGATTTTCCGGATACCCTGTATACTTATACTGTATTTATTATACTTTATCAATCAAATATTTATTCAGATTTGGGGCATTACTGAGAAATTATTTATCGCTCGAATCGAATATATAGGTAATGTTATTCGCAATCATGTCTTTAAGTTAGACTAGGTTATATATAGTTTAGCTATCGCATGAAAAATCAATAAACAATATAATATATTATAGCCTTGATGATTTAAAGGCTTACGACACTCGTCCGGAAATGCAAGATATCCAGATTCGACTCTCAGCCGAGGCAATAAGAATTAATTATTTACAGATTTTAATATCACTCAGTTATTATTAAGATCGTTCGAAGATACAAAAAAAGCATCAAATTGTTAAAATTGCTAGTCAATTTAACTCGTGATATTACTGCGATAGTTTAGTAAAGTTGGCGTTTCAAGACCGATAAATCATTTCAGCGCGAGTTTCAAAAGACTACATACGTACAATAAATTTACATAGAATTATATAAACATTTAAGATCCAGTTAGACGTTTAAGGTATTGATTTCTATAGTTTGTATTAAAATCAATAAAATTAAGCTTATTCGACGCGTTTTTACATGAAACAAAAAAAAAGCGTCGCTCTGCTTCACGAACTAAGATATTAATTGTTAAGATTGACGACTATTTAAGAAATCTCACTCAACACAGAGCATTGCTAGGGCATTATGGGAATTACATAAAAAATTCTACCGTAATATCCCGTAATTCCCTCCGCGATTTATCCATCGATGACCGAGAATGTTCGTCTTTCTGCGATTGATGTCGAATAATTTATGTTTCAATATTTGACAAAATTCCAAAGCGTTGCATATAACGCGTTGCAGAACGTATTTGCAAAAGTTCGGCTTCTTTGATATTTCGTTTTCACAAAATATGACCCATACATACGTAATTAATTATAGGTGTATTAACATATGCCGAATTAATTGTGTAAAATTCTATTAGGTTAAAATTTTAATCGATTCACTAGTGCAAAGTATTCTCATATTTTGTAGCAGTAAATTCTCTCATATTTAATTATTGCAATTTTTTCATTACTTTTTATTTAATTATATCAATCCCATTAAAAAAAAGATTCATTTTGTTCTAGTCACGTTAAATGATCCTTGCGTTTTTCGGTTGCAAGTCAATCTCTCTCTCTCTCTCTCTCTCTCTCTCTCTCTCTCTCTCTCTCTCTCTCTCTCCCGCGCGCATGCATGCACGCATTTTTCACATCGGTAAGTATATTCTCTCCAGGACAATCTCGCCAAGAATTTTTTCAAAATGAATCACCGTCTCTTTCGTTCTCTGTTATAGGTAAAGAACCTCCTCTCTCTTTATGTGACTCGGCCATCATATTTTCGTACATTTATTTCTATAGCCCAGTTCTTCATTATCTGATTAACTTGTAATTAAACTTAACCTGATGTTTTATTCAATGGGCTTCATCTATGATGATATCATGGATAAGCCTAACAAATTAACCAGGTAAGGAAAAATCAGGTTTAAATCTCAGCAGAAGATATGGGGTATCCTCTATCGTCCATGCATCTCCCATATATAATCTCAAAGATATATGCTATTCTCATAATCTTTGTTGCATTTCTTAGCAGAAAATAGAACAAGAAGTAAATATATATAGTAATATAACACCGAATTCGGAATGGCATCTGCAGCAGGTTTATGAGCATGTAAGAAGGCACAATAGCATCAGTCAACTCGATGTTCTCATATTGCGCGACAGATTGGATACGACAAATGCAGAAACAACTTGCATTAAACGGAGAAAGGCGATTTCTTTATTTCCTATAAGCATTCCTGCTATGTGACTCACGCCACTTCTGCGCTCACCAATTCAATCACGGGTCCGTTGTCGATACAAAGGAGAAATTATTATCTTCCTTTCTTTCTTTTTTACACAGCAACAAGAGAAACATTCGTCGAGATGCTCTTAAGGCGAGGGACCGTTTGCAGAGGCGTGAAACGACAAGAGCACTATATATCATATATCGCGAGAATGGAACGCCTGTATGCTACTTTCGTATATCAAATACGAAAGTTTCTCACGTGTATAACGCAAGCATGGGCTTAGATTTCTATCGACGAGAATCGGATATGAGACTCGCGATAACATATAACAACAAACATCTAAACGGGAAACGTAGAATATAAACGTACTATATAATCCTGACAGATAAGAATTATGGATTACTAACGGGAAACACGATAACGAAAGCATACACGAAAATTAGATGCTACTATCATATGAATACAGTTGTGGAATGTATCAAAACCTATCGAGAAATGGTATTCTGTAGGTATTTGATACTTATTTCATTTTACATCGTGACATTCACAAAAATTTTTGTAACCCTATTAGTTAGAGTTATAAATGAACAAATAAAATAAAGAGATCAATAAAATTATTTATCGAGACGACGGTAAAGAGTATTCGCTCTCGAATAATTATATAATCGTTTTTCCTTAAATTATTTTAATAATTTTTCCAGTATTATAATCCAGTAACAAACGATCGTAATAACAAATTATCATGCAGCTCTCTTTCATTTATTTGATTTTTCCGATAACTCCAAGAAATTTTAAGATTATTCAAATCGATTGGTTATTCACGCACGACATTGTCATCATAAAACAAAATATATCAGAAAAAATATCAAATGGATTCAATAAATTTTAACATTATATCAAAAATAACATTCGTGCACAGAAATCTCAGGTACGTTGTATCCTTTTCGCGAAAATATCACACATGTCATTTTTTATTTTCTGTTGTTTTGATGCATACTCGTTAATTTAAAATATTACAGAAAAGGTCATCACGCCATCGTGAAATCGATAATTGATGAATCGCACATTCAAGCTGGTAAACATTACACGTTACAATAAAAAAAAACAAATAACACAGAAATAAGCCAGAAGAGCTTATTATTCAGTCAAAGTGGATCTTGGTACTTGATAATATTTTTGGCGTAAAATACATATTTTCCAATTCATGCAAATTATCTACCAATTATACTACGTGCAATAAATTTGGATTAACTTTCTATTTCTCAATAAGAAACGGATATAGTGCTTTCTACACTAAAAAAAAAGCATGTTTTCAAAAAATTCCATCACTCTTTAATTTTTAGTAATTTTGCTTTGAATTTCGTATGTAATAATATAAATTTGTGTTATATATAATATATGTGTATGTAACATACGAGGATCGTTTAAAAAGTTTTGAACCTCAATATGAAAATGACATTACTCATCGAAACCCATTCTGTATTACAATCGTACATGTTGCAAGATACCTGTGAAAATTGTAGCCATTTTGGACGCTCAGTTGTTATTTGAAAGTCATTTATGCCAGTCGATGTCAGTGTGTTTCGTTTGATGAAAATCTGTGTTCTCCGAGCCTAACTTTGAGCCTAGGAAATAGGAAAAAATCATTGGAGATCTGATAAATACAGTGAATGGTTTGATCGCAATTCGTAAATTTTTGTTATAGCAATCGTCGATATTCGATTTTCTCCATTTTTACAAAAACACTGATATCGATATAGCACAAATGATTATCAAACAACAACTGAGCATCCACAATAGCTACAATTTTCACAGATATCTTTCAAAGCATGTATGATTGTAGTAACAGAATGGTTTTGACGAGTAATGCCATCTTCATGTTGAGGCTCAAAACTCTTCAAACGATCCTCGTGTATTATAGCTGTAAATTACACTAATTTACAAGGTTTCCTGTTTAGTTTCTTATTGTGTATTATAAAGTTAAAGAAAGAAGTAAATAGTTTAAATTTGTAGTTTTTTTCAAAAATAAATCTTCGAATTTTCAAAAATTGTGGCTAATGAAATCTAACTTTATGTTCTTTTTTAACAAGTAAAAACATATACATAATAATTATCATTGAAATGTTGAGAAACCGAAAGTTGTAAAGTTTTAACACAATTATCTTAAAATACAATCTAAATTAAAGATAAAATCGTAATATCACGAATTGATAGAAAATTGTAATAATAATATATTGCAAAGAATTTATATAGGTCACAGATCATACAGGATACAAATATCAATAGTTTACGAGATATGTCTTATTCTAGCATATATTAACATAAAATGTTAAATAACTTACAAATTATTAATTTTTTTGATAATCGTAGCTTAATACTTTTATGAACAGAATAATGAAATGAATTAATTGGTTAGTTGCTTTAAAAAAATATAATTTTTTTTAAATTGTTTTGCATACATATTTTTTTAAAGCTTTAAAAAATATATATGCAAAATGGATAATTTTTTAAATAAGCAACTCTGTCTTTTCTTTCCATCAATTGATTCATCTCATTATTCTGTTTATAAAAGTATTAAGATATGATTATCAAAAAATTAATAGTTCACAAATTATTTAATATTTTATGTCAATATAAGCTACAATAAAGTGTAAAATATCTCTTAAACTATTAATTTTTTTTATATCATCTTAATATTTTATTACTTAATATTTATTTATACTATCTTAATACTTTGATATGCAGAATAATTAGAGAAATCATATTATGTAAAAAAATATTATGTAAAATATTATGTAAAATTATATAATATATACATATTATGTAAAATTCAAATTATGTATAATTTCATTTAAAAAAACGAAATTGGCCTTAAAATCTTCAAAACGCCTCCACTTGGACAAAAATTATTATCATCATACAATAGCCCCTGTGTAATTTTGGTTATATAAAATTTTCTCTACGCCTTATAAATTAGAAGATATTTCAAATGGTAATAATTATTGAGACATGTATACAAGACATATATGCAAAGAAGGAATAGTTGTAACATATGAGAAACAATATTAAAAATATCGCACAACTGTCCTGATGTAACATCGAACTTGATGTAAATTGCAGAACGAAATACTCACTTTGTAAACTTGGCCATACGTTCCATTGCCGACGACTTCTATCAACTCAAAGATTCCAGCAGGTTCCTGAAACACAAATGACCGATTAATTCTCGAGATATAAAACGCTCCTTTTTGTCATTAAAGAGAAATTGTCGATTTGATGAAAATTTCTCCTCCGATTATCGTCCACGAAAGAGCAAATGAAAACTTGCTCAACTCCTCGAAATAGAATGAGTAAAAATAAAATAAAATCAAAGTAAAAAGGAAGAGACAAAAAGATTAGTGCAAGCGATATGAGGAAAATAAAGAACGCATTTTGAGCTCTTAGTCAAGACAGAATCCACGGATCGATATTAAATAGGTATAAATAGAAAACGTTAGTGCGAGCAGATTCTGATTAGATTAGCCTTGTGTTTTATGTTATCCTTTCTGCACTTGGAATGAAATTAATTAGAGGTCTGTTTTCTATGATTCATAACTATAGTAGATATGAATACTTTTGAAACTTAAAGTTAGATAGGTACATATGTTTGACATTTGGCGAAAGCGAGAAAGAGAATTCTAATGTAATCTAGTGCAGAAATAAAAAACAAAACTTAGATGTTAAAGGAAAAGTGCAGCCGTAAGGAGCAATTTTTTATTCTCGCGTGAACTACGCTGTTTATTTTTTAATAACATGATTCGTTATGTGTCTCAAATAAAAATAGTTAAGACAATAATAAAATATGTTAATTCCACGGCCTCTCTCAAGTTTCAAACCAAAAAGGACATTTATAAAAGGACAAATACGGTATTAAAACAATACATATATTAATGTAACTTTAATGGTTGGCCAGCTTCAAGCCATCTTCAACTAACTTGTGTAATTCTAGTTGATACACTCAGTCAAAGTAAAAAAAAAATAGTTATTGAATATTGCTGAATGGACTTAGACACTCGTATGCATGCAAAAATCTGATGCGAAACGAGACCTAACAAGTACCTAACATAATAAAATTCGACAGCAATATATGATGATCAGCTATCTTAAAAGCTGACCATGACGATAAATACATAGCACAAATCTTTCATCAAAAAATACAAGAAACGCAGCAAATCGCGAGCAGTAGAAGAAGGTATTTTAGTCATTTTAGTATAAACTTAAAGAAACTAATCGATACATTTTCAGTGTCAACTTTTTTTTCTTTTTTCGCTTGTTATTTTATGTTGTTATTTTACAATTGTCCTGGATCTTTGCTTGTGCATTCTTAAAAATGACATTTCCGGATCGATTATCTCCCTTGTACTATACTTATTTGACTTTTTTTTTCAGAAATGATGGGATGGAGAAACGTAAAAAGTCTGTGCTTGCAACGAGATTCAGAGTCAATGCGATACTACAAGCGCTTTAAAGCATTTTTTAATGATTTTTATGATTTATCAATTTGTAAAATTCTTTCTTCTAATTGGTCCATTAAACATTTCAAAGCATTTGTAGCGAGACTTTAGCCACAGTCTAAGGCTGGTATTCATAGTCTATTCTTATATTCTTATATGTGAGGTTTTAAGTACAGTCTTAAAATGTCATAAGCCAATCAGAAGGCCGTGTTAGCAATTTAAGACATGATTTAAGATTTTAAAATAAGAACCGACTATGAATACCGACCTAAATCTCGTCGTGTGACGTCTGTCAACAATGTTGCCGAAGTGAAAATACGATTAGTAATGTTTTCGATCCATTTAGATTCTTTTCGCGTAAGAGCTTACAGTGGAAACCATTATTCGCGACCATCAATCGCCCGTATCGACAATAATACATTGTCATCAGGCCTGGAAAGATTGATTGTCAACAATCTATAATATATAACGATAGTTATATTGATGTGTGAATCGAATCACTCGATTTTTTTTTCGATATTAGACGAAACATAACAAGGGAAAAAAATGAGAAGGAAGGATTCAAAGAATTAAGAAATGTCAATTCCTCTTCCTCCCCCTCTTCCTCCATCAACTCCTTTTTTTTCTCCTTCTCCTTTTCCTCCTTCTCGTCGTCATCGGTTCTCGCGAGGTTAATCAGCGCGTGCGAGTGGACAAGATGATTAACCAGGTGGATCCAGAGAAACGGGCCACGCGTCGAAAGCAGATAAGAGAAGAAAAAGAGAAATGCACGCAGCCGGCAGCGAATCATTTTTATATTTACAACATATACGTACCTTCAGAGCGTTCAGGTCAATATCATCGAGCGAACAATTGACGCTCGGTGCCAAATTATGCGCCATCTTGATACGCCACTTGCGTTACCTTCCGTTGGGTCTTTCGCTCGTTGGAGCTCACTCCGAACACCGTTTTAACGAAAAAACACTCGTCGTTTTTTCCTTTTTCTTACGATTGTTTATTATCTCCTTTCTCTTTCTCTCTTTTTCCTTTTAGGAGCCTTAGCTCCTTTCCCTACGGCTCACCGCTTACAAGCCAGACGAACATACAAGGAGAGGAAAGAGCGAAAAAATAATGCAATTTTACGCCGTTTATACCAGTACTATGGAGACACGAGGAGCATCGAGAGAAGTACCGACGAGAGCAGCGCTTAGCTCGAGGAAAGGAAAGGGAAGGGAGGAGGGAGGAATCCTGGCCAAACTACGCGCGGCGGCTACGCGAACGCTTATCGAACCGCGGCTTTACGCGCGACGACGATCTTATAAGAGCGGCAATGGTGCAGCACATGGCGCGCACGAAACACTAGGAATCAAAAGAGTGAGCCTAACAGCCTGTCGAATCAAGGAGACCAAGAATATGCCGCGCCGGAGGAGGCCGTCTAGCGGTCAAACCGGACAGCGTCGCGCCTCCATCGCGTTCGTTCTCCTTCCCTCCCTCCTGCCCTCCCTCACGGCTTTTTTTTACTCGCACACGACACGAACGCGAAACGAAGGGTGCGCCGACTGCCGAGTTTGATATAGCGCGTTCTTTCTCAATTTTACGTGATAAGTACGCCAAAAAAGATGTCAAGCGTATAACGTCGCTGCTGGATCACTAATGATATTAGTATCGTCATATAAAAGATGCGAGAACTGAGGCCAAACATGAATCGAATCAATCCCGTATACCACGTTCTACATTTTTCACGCTCATCAACAACTGCAACCATGCAAATCATGCAACTGCAATGTCGTGCACTGCCGTCAGTGCAGTCGCGGATCGCGCACGCTTTTCTTTCCTCTCTTTCAAATTTGCGTTGCCTCCGTCTTTGCTGTTCACACCTCGCACTGCCAGACGCGCCCGCTGACGTCAACCGCTGGATTAAAGCAACATGGCGACGGAGGATCGTGACCACATTTTAGGGTGCCTTTTCATGCGACGCTCAAATGCTTGTTTTTTAACGTCAAAAAATATCGAACTTAACCTAACCTTTGTAATCTGTAGCGAGCTTAGAGCATATAGACATGGAGAGAGAATTGCCTATACCTCCTGTGCTCAAATGTGTGTCCAAGACGTGTGAGAAAGAAAGATTACATGGAACTGTCGTCCTCTATGCGCATGTGCCAACGTTGCAGACACTATAGTTAGTAAAGTATGTTACGTTACAGTATAATTATTAAATAATTTACCAACAACGTACACAGGTGACAATTACTGGATCCGATGTTCAATCAGAAAACAGAATTTAGCTTCATATCATCGATACGAAATAAAATTCTGCTTTCTGATTGGTCGTTCGAAGCAGTCGGATCCAGCATGTGTCTTAAGGCCATTCTACATTGCTCGTGTCGCAAGTCACAAACTTGTTACTTCAGCCAATCCGATGTATAAATTTTAAAATCGCATGATGCAGGACGCTTCCGATACAATGTCACACTGCTCGACACCGGCCTAGTTTCTATTGAGAGTTTAATTCGGATCAGAATTTAATTGGATAAGAACCAACTAACTAGTCGAGTATCCCCCTGTTACAATTGAACAACAAGAGAGTGCTCGATTATAGTTGGTCACAAAAAGCTATTATAAGTATGAACGTGTAAAATATCAATGGTCAATGTTACTAACTTTTTAAAAAGTTATTTGAAGCCGTACTTATTTTGCAATAAAACTTTCAAAACTCGCCAATTCTGAAAAAATTATAATTTAAGTTGAAATAAAAATCATAAATCTATTATTGATATAATTATAAAAATAGAATGGTAGAGTCCCTAGAGAAGAGAATCTGGACATTCGGGATTTCGCACGTGATTGGTGCACGTGACTTGTGCCCTGACAATGACAGCACCAATCTTGCTCGTTCAGTGTGAACGGGAAGAAAATTAGAATTGAAATACGTCATACTCGGAATATATAGTATCACAGAAGTAATGATTGATGTATGTGTATTTCCTAAAAAAAAATTGAGAAATATATCTTTGGAGCAGATTTAATATACAGCAATCACAGAAAGTTTGCACACTTTTTTCGATGGGTTTCGGAATGCAACCTATTCACCAAGCGATTGGTTCTTATTTTTGGATCCATGAATAAGAACAATCGTTCGATGAATAAGCTGCATTCCGAAACCCATCGAAAAAAAAGTGTTGCAACCTTTCTGTAACCGACATATATATTATGCAATGTTTGTAATATACATTGACTGTGTCCTAAAATTCACTATCACTATTAAAAATGTATAATATACACGTGAACTAAAAAGCCTCGTCCATAATAGTTACACAAACTATATCGCATGTCGCAAGTGTCGCTAAATGAGCGTCTACAATAGTCACAACCGTTGTTTGCACGTAATTCGACAACAAATTCTGAACGTTAACTTGCTGTGCTATGATTGGCTAAGCTTATGCATGTCGCAGGATTAAGGTTTATTATTTTTAATCAAACACTTCTTGCATCTCGATTCATCTTTTTTCTTCTTTTTTCGCATTATATGAAAAAAGTTGAATCTTTCAAAAAATTCAACAAAAAAATAATCTTATTGTTTTTCAGCGTCAGCAATAAATTTTGGAATGCAATCAATATGACATAATGCAATAAGAACGGAAGTTAATAAAGTTGTTAGCAAGGTTGTTAATAAAGTTGTTGTTAGTAATGCAATAAGGACTATTTTTGATAAAGAGCACCCAGATACACGACAACTTGGCATTTTTTTACAAAAGTAATTACTTAATGTTATTTTTAAAATTTTTTATATTGAAATATATTTACAATATAATAAATTTTTTAATAAAATAAAATAAATATTACATTATTGATAATTATAAATAATTATAGATTATTAATAATTATAAATAATTATTAATAATTATAGATGTAGATAATAATATATTGGGAATACAAATTAGTTCGGGTCCGTTTTTTTATGCTTTTATTTCAAAACAAAATGAATGAACAGATCAATTAAAGTGTTGTCCATCGCTGCCTACTATCTTTTCTCTCAGGCAATTTTCGAATTCCATCTCGAAAAAATGACTCGTCTTTGGAGGCGATCCAATTTTGGAGCCAATTTTTGATTTCTGCGAAAGAAGTGAACCGGTGACTTGCCAAATTATGCTGCATCCTTCGGAACAACCAGTAATCAGAAGGAGCAATGTCCGGAGAATACAGCGAGTGCGGTAAAACATTTGAGCGTTTCCAAATATTTTTTTACGACTTTATGAGGCCGAGCATTGTCATGAAGAAGAATAACTTTATCATGTCTTTGCTCGTATTTCAGCCGTTTTTCTTGCAATGCACGGCTTAAACGAATCAATTGTAGCCGATATCGATTGCCCGTAATGGAATCGCCAGGTTTCATAGTAAACAAGACCTTTTTGGTCCCACCAAATACAGAGCATGATCTTCGAACCATGAATGTTCGACCGTGATGTTGATATTGAGGTCGATGGACCGGGCTTAGCGTAGTATTTTTTCTTCTTGAGGTTGTCGTAGAATATCCACTTCTCATCTCCAGTCACAATCTGATGCAAAAAAACCTTTTCTTTGTTGTCTTTAAATCAGCTGTTCACAAGTGAAAAATCGCTTTTCAACGTTTCTCGGTTTCAGTTCATAAGGCACCCAATTTCCTTGTTTTTGAATTTCCCATGGCTCTCAATCGTACAGAAACGGCTTGTTGAGTTATGATTCTGCAAGCTCCTCTTGCATTTGATTCTAATCTTCTTCGAGTAATGCCTCTAATTCTTTGTTTTCTAATTTTTATGGCTGTCCAGAGCGAGGCTTGTTTTCAAATCTCCATCCTTGAAACATCGAAACCATTCCCTGATTTATCAGTTGGAGCAGTGTCACCATAAACTTCGACAAGCATTCGATGGATTTCAGCCCATCACTTTTCTTCCAATTAAAGCAGAAAATCAAAACCTCTCGCAAATGCTGCTTGATTAACACAAAATTTGATATTTCAAACACAATAAAAATCAAGGTTTTTGTATGAAACTCAAAGCGATATAAATTGAATATTATTAGCAGATGTTTAACCTCTCTGAAATCGCCAAAATCACTATGAAACCATTCACAACAGCTGGAACTATCTTTAAGGAAACGGACGAACTAATTTGTACTCCCAATAAATATTAAATATGTATTATTAATATATATTAATAATTATGGATATAGACATCAAAAATATTACAATATTTATTTAACTTTTATATCGAACTATATGATTATTATATATTATATTATTATTACTTATCACAAATTGATGTGTATGTAAAAAAAATTATATTTATTTATTTATATGACACAACATCAAACAAAATACACACACCTACATTACACACATATATTTACCCACACATATATTTTGAGACACTTGCTGAATGTCCAGACTCTCTTCTCTAGGGACTATATAGAATTGTGGTATTGCAAGCGTTAGTTGCGACGCTTGAGTTAATTCTTTTTTCCGGTTTTCCTTTCTCTCTCTCTCACTCTCTCTCTCTCTGGCGTTCGGCGTGCGGATCTTTTGTAATCCTCAGCGATAGATTTTAATTAGCGCTTGGTAAGATTAATAATTATCCTATCACTACAAGATCGACATCGGTTATTGCTCATGTCATTAGGTAATTGCTCACGTCGTCAGATAAATGCTTATAGTGTAGATTTTCTTAGTTTCTCGTATTCTAACCTAATAATATGATATCGATATCCGAATTATTATATGCACGCAATCATTTCTCTATGTTTGTAATCTGTTTTCTAAACAATCATTTGAGTTTGTATTATACTTCCCTATGATATATGAGTCAGAATCAATGAGTAACATTTATTTGCAAACTTAACGATTTCCCGCCAATTGTCCTTCGCCGTTAGTTAGTCATCCACATTGGGCACAACAGCCACAACATAGCCATAGAATGAAAGACTATAATTTATTCTGGTGTTACACTATGAAACTAAACTGCGTTCCAACAAGTATTTTACACAGTGAAACACATATTTTATACAGTGTAACGTCTCTGTGTCCTAGTTGGAAAACAGCCATTATCGGCATTTTAAAGCATCCCAACAAATGGGAATGGATTAAAATGGATTAAAATTTTTTTCTATCCGAATGCGTATTTTAAGTAGTGAATACTTTTTTGGATTTAATTAAATCCAATTGAATTTAATTAGATTCAATTGGATGCAATTGGATTGAAAAACTGCATTTCCCATTCAAAAGTTTGAATTGAACAGTATTCACAATTGTGTTTGAGTGCACAGAAAAAGCTAATATTATTTTTAAATTGAAAAGCATAGAGATGTGCCCCATGCAATTTCTATAAATGAATAAAAATGCATTCAGAATTGAAAAGCATTTTAACATTCCTGAATTAATATTTCTGAAAATCTGAATCCATTTTAATTCATTTCAATCCATTTTCGTTTGCTGGGATGCACAGAGAGAGAATGATCTATACATCAGTTTTTATACATATATCTTTTTCTCTTGAATTCAATCCTGGATATCAATTATGAAATTATCCCTAAAATGAAAAAATGAAAATTTTAATTCTCCATTGAAGTTAACGGAGAAATTTTTCACTTTTTATCCTAGGAAAAAAGTTTCATGATTAATACCCTGAACCTAACTACAATGCTCTCTTCATGTCTATAAAGACTTAAATACAATAGGCACAGGCAATAGGCACAGGCAATAGGCACAGGCAATAGTGAATAATGAACCGTCCAATCAGAACTGTGTATAGTTTGTGTATATATTTGTAAGTTTGATATTATATCCCAGTAGGGGGCTATTCTGAAACTTTTTAACGCATGCGTTATATGATTTATAACGCATGCTTTATTTCATATTCTGTAAATGCGTCTTAACGCATAGCATCGTCAATTTATGTTGCATTTGCGTTAAATTTGCATTATATTAAATTTCACTAGAAATTGTATTCTGTGAGCCATTTTAACGTTCTTGCGTTATTTAAAGTTAAAGTCCTATGAGTTGTATTTATCGCATATTACGTAATTGCGTAATCAATCAGAAGTAATCCGCTGGTTTCGCGTTTTACTGATTATTGATTGGTTACGCGGTTACGCGATACGCAGTAAATCCATCTCATGGGACAACAACCTTATGCTAACATCAACTTTTGGACAGCGTTAAATGTTAACTCAAGTTAGGTATTATGACACGCAGTTATATCAACGTAGTTAAATAAATAAATATTTTAAATTTAAATGTTAATTTTAAATTTAAATTTAAATAATTAAATTTAAATATTTTAAATGTGTTAAATAAATATTTAAAATTTTTCTGTATCTTTTCTGTAGCTTGCATATTGTAACAATATGCAAGCTATAATATGTTTTGTTTATTAGGTTAATTATAGGTTATAAATATTCCTTTCATGTGAAAATTATTACGTGAAAAAATTAATTATAATTTATTTATTATAAATATGTACGCAGCTTAGTAAGTAATATAATACAATTTACAATTAGTTATATATATTTGTGTGTGTGTGTGTGTGTGTGTGTGTGTGAGTGTGTGTGTGTGTGTGTGTGTGTGTGTGTGTGTGTGTGTGG
>Ga0157364_1001702_pt1 | contig 19182 bp, 12 predicted proteins | sample AttsexASBM2_FD_111476 | JGI IMG/M metagenome (GOLD analysis project Ga0157364, IMG submission 111476) | Fungus gardens microbial communities from leaf cutter ant in Ribeirão Preto, State of São Paulo, Brazil - Atta sexdens ASBM2 | ecosystem: Host-associated > Fungi > Mycelium > Unclassified ...
CACTTTAAAGAGACATTCTATAAAGAGAGCCCAGTTTCTAAAACTTCTTATCTGGGTGGGAATAAAGAGAATTCGAAGTTAGAAAGATTTAAAGAAGAGAAATATTTATTATGGTTTGAAAAACCTCTTGTAACTCTTCTTTTCGATTATAAACGATGGAATCATCCATCACGATATATAAAAAACGATCAATTTGAAAATGTTGTAAAGAACGAAATGTCACAATATTTTTTTTATACATGTCAAAATGATGGAAAAGAAAGAATATCTTTTACGTATCCCCTCAGTTTGTCAACTTTCTCGGAAATGATCCACAGAAAAATCTTTTTTTTCCCAACAGAAAAACTACTCCCTGATGAATTGTACGATCGTTGGAGTTATCTTAATGACCAAAAAAAGACCAACCTTAGCAAGGAATTTAGAACTCGAATTGAAATTATAGATAAAGAATGTATTACTCAATATGTGTTAGAAAAAAAGACTAGATTGTGTAATAATAAGGCTAAAAAAGAATATTTGCCTAAAATATATGATCCTTTTTTGAATGGCTCCTATCGTGGAAGGATCAAAAAAAAATTTTCACCATCAATGATGACTGAAACTTCAATAAAAAATGATATAGGGACAAGTCTGATAAATAAGATTCATGGTCTACTTTTTCCTACCGATTATGATACATTTGAAGAGAAAATAGATACATTTGATAAAAACGCATTATCGAGAGAAAAAAAACGTTCTTTCTCTCCTAAAAGCGAACAAAGAAAAATGGATTTAGAAGATGAAATGAAAATTGTCAAATTTTTATTCGATACGATTATGGCTGATCCGAAAGCTAAAAGAATTAGAAAAAACCCCATTGGAATAAAAGAAATTGGTAAAAAAGTTCCTTGCTGGTCATACAAGTTAATCGACGATTTAGAACAAGAAGAGGGGGAAAACGAAGAAAACGTGGCAGAGGATCATGAGATTCGGTCAAGAAAAGCCAAACGTATAGTGATCTTTACTGATAACCAGCAAGATACTATCGATACGACTATCAAAAATACTACTAACCCCGATCAATTAGATGAAGTGGCTTTGATACGTTATTCACAACAATCCGATTTTCGTCGAGACATAATCAAAGGATCGATGCGTGTTCAAAGACGTAAAACAATTATTTGGGAACTCTTTCAAGCAAATGTGCATTCTCCTCTTTTTTTCGACAGAATAGGAAAATCCCTTTCTTTTGAGATGATGAAATTCATTTTTAAAAACACGAGGTATAAAAAAACAAGAGAATTAAAAATTTCGGATTATGCAAAGGAAAATGAGAAAAAAAAAGAGGAAGAAAAAAGAGAGGAGCAAGCACGAATCGAAATAGCGGAAGCCTGGGATAGCATTCTATTCGCTCAAGTAATAAGGGGTTCTATATTAGTAACTCAATCTTTTCTTAGAAAATATATTATATTACCTTCATTGATAGTAACGAAAAATATAGTTCGTATGTTATTATTTCAACTTCCCGAGTGGTCTGAGGACCTAAAGGATTGGAATAGAGAAATGCATATTAAATGTACCTATAATGGGGTTCAATTATCCGAAACAGAATTTCCAAAAAACTGGTTGACAGACGGTATTCAAATAAAGATTCTGTTTCCCCTCTGCCTTCAACCTTGGCACAGATCGAAGATAGGATTCCTTCAGAATCAGAAAGAGATGTTGAAAAAGAAAGAACAAAAAAACGATTTTTGTTTTTTAACAGTATGGGGGATGGAAACTGAAATTCCTTTTGGTTCTCCCCGAAAACAACGTTCATTTTTTAAACCTATTTTAAAAGAACTAAAAAAAAAAATTATAAAATCGCAAAAAAAGTCTTTTCTAGTTATACAAAAAGAAAAAACAAAAATTTTTCGAAATGTCTCACAAGAAAGAAAAAAATGGGTCAGCAAAAACATTCTATTTTTAAAAGAAATAATAAAAAAACTTTTTAAAAAAAACTCAATTGTATTATTTGGATTAAGAGAAATATCGGAATTGAGTCAAATTAAAAAAGAAAAAGATTCGACAATCAATAATAGAATGAGTCAAGAATCGCCCATTCAAATTCGATTTATGAGTTTGACAGATTATTCATTGACAGAAAAAAAAATGAGGGATCTGTCTGATAGAACAAAAACAATCAGAAATCAAATAGAAAAAATTACAAAAGATAAGAAGAATAATTTTTTAATTCTGGAAAGAAATATTAGTTGGAATAAAATAAGTTCTCTCGCTAAACTAATAACATCAATAAAAAACAATTGGAAGAAATTAAAAAGACAAAATATTCGATTAATCCGTAAATCATATTATATTCTAATATTTTTAATTGAAAGGATATATATAGATATTGTTCTATGTATCATTAATATTCCCAGGATGAATACACAACTTGTTTTTGAATTATCAAGAAAACTCATTGATAAATATATTTATAATAATGAAACAAATAAAGAAACAATTGATAAAACAAATAAAAATACAATTCGCTTTATTTTAACTATAAAAAATTTGTTTTCTGATATTAGTAATAGAAATTCAAAAATTTTTTGTGACCTCTCCTCCTTATCCCAAGCATATGTATTTTATAAATTATACCAAACAAAAGTTATTAAGTTATATCAGCTAAGATATGTTCTTAAATATCACGAAACCTCTCTTTTTCTTAAGAATGAGATAAAGAATTCTTTTAAAACACAAGGACTATTTCATTCTGAATTAAAACAGAAGAATTCGGGAATAGATCAATGGAAAAATTGGTTACGAAGTCATTATCAATACGATTTATCTTCTATTAGATGGTATCGGTTAGTACCAATAAAATGGCGAAATAGAATCACTCAACGACGTATGAATCAAAATCAAAAATTAAACAAAACTTATTTGGCGGAAAAAGAACGATTAATTCATTACAAAAAATTGAATGAATTTGATTCAAATTCATTACCGAATCAAAAATATAATTTTAAAAAATACTATGGGTATGATCTTTTCTCTTATAAATTTCTTAATTATAAAGATCAGAAAGATTCATATATTTATGTATCACCATTATGTATAAATAAAAAAGAAGAGATTCCTTATAATTACAATATAGATAAACAAAAATTATTTCATATACCAGGAAGTATGATCCCTACCCCTAATTATCTAGGAGAAAATGATATTCTGAATCTTGAAAAATTTCCAGATAGAAAATTTTTTGATTGGAGAATTTTCCATTTTTATCTTAGAAATAAAGTAGATATTGAGTCTTGGATCGATATCGCTACCAATAGTAAAAAAAATACTAACAATGGGATTAATAATTATCAACTAATTGATAAAAAAGGCCTTTTTTATCTTTCAATTTGTAAAAATCACGAAATCAATCCATCCAATAAAAAAAAAAAACCTTTTGATTGGATGGGAATGAATGAAGAAATACTAAGTCGTCCCATATCAAATATGAAACTTTGGTTCTTCCCAGAATTTGTACTACTTTTTAATACGTATAAAATGAAACCGTGGATCATACCAATCAAATTACTTCTTTTCAATTTTAATGAAAATTTTAGTGAAAATAAAAACATCACTAGAAAGAACAAGGGGGATCCTCTTCTATTATCGAATGATAAAAAATCTATTGAATTAGAAAACCGAAATCACGAAGAAAAAGAATCTACAGGCCAAGGGAATCTTGAATCAGATGCACAAAACCAAGACAATCTTGGATCAGTTCTCTCAAACCAAGAAAAAGATATTGAAGAAGATTATGCGGGCCAAAATAGGGATATAAGAAAACGTCGAAAGAAAAAGCAATACAAGAACAACACGGAAGCAGAGCTTGATTTCTTCCTAAAAAGATATTTACGTTTTCAATTAAGATGGAATGATTCTTTCAATCAAAAAATAATCAATAATATCAAAGTATATTGTCTCCTACTTAGACTGATAAATCCAAGAGAAATTGCTATATCCTCTATTCAAAGGGGAGAGATGAGTTTAGATATTCTGATGATTCAAAAGGATTTCACTTTTATTGAATTGATAAAAAAAGGAATATTAATTATCGAACCAGTTCGTTTGTCGATAAAAAATGACGGGCAATTTATTATGTATCAAACTATAAATATTTCATTAGTTCATAAGAATAAGTCCCTAATTAATCAAAGATACCGAGAAAGAAAGTATGTTGATAAGAACCCTTTTGAGAAATCCATTCCAAGACATCAAAGAATGATTGAAAATCGAAACAAAAATCATTATGATTTGTTTGTTCCTGAAACAATTTTATCCACTAAACGGCGTAGAGAATTACGAATTCTAATTTGTTTCAATTCACAGACTCGAAATGTTATGTGCAATAACGTCAAAAACAAAAAATGGGGTAAAATCTTGTATAAAAGGAAACGTTTTAATAAAGATAAAAATAAAATAATTAAATTAAAGTTCTTTCTTTGGCCTAATTATCGATTAGAAGATTTAGCTTGTATGAATCGATATTGGTTTGATACCAATAATGGAAGCCGTTTCAGTATGGTAAGGATGCATATGTATCCACGATTTCAAATTCGTTAATGATATGTTTTTACATTATCTCACAGAATACCCTATTGGATATATCAAAGAAAGAGATGCACACATTCCATTCTGATACATGAGAATGAATGTCTCAATATCCATTAGATTTAGAAATGAATCAAAAAATTCTTCTTTTTTTTATATTAAAGTTAGTTCAAATTTTGTTTTATTTTCGAAGTGTAGAAATATATGATCCTTTCATATTCCTATCCAAAAAAACAAAATTTGAAAATTGAATTGATTCATTTTATTTGATAAAATTTGGATAATTTGGATAATAAAGAAATTAAGATTTTTGTGTATACCAAACTGTCATTATTCTTACTGATCAGGAAAATTTATTTCTTTTTTTATTATTAAATTAAAAAAAGAGGATAGAAGATTTCGTTTTATGATAAAAAATTCATTCATTTCAGTTATTTCACAAGAAGAAAAAAAAGAAAACAGGGGGTCTGTTGAATTTCAAATAGTTAGTTTCACTAATAAGATACGAAGACTTACTTCCCATTTGGAATTGCACAGAAAAGACTATTTATCTCAAAGAGGTCTACGGAAAATCCTGGGAAAACGCCAACGGCTACTGTCTTATTTTTCAAAGAAAAATAGAGTCCGTTATAAAGAATTAATTAGTCAACTGGATATTCGGGAATCAAAAACTCGTTAAAGAAGTAACTTGAATTATTTGATTTATTAGATCTTGAATCTTAAATTTTGATGAACTTCTTTTTGTTTTCAGCAATTCATGAAAGAATGAATCGAGGAATAACCTATGAATGGAGCAACTACAAGAAAAGACCTCATGATGGTCAATATGGGACCTCACCACCCATCAATGCATGGTGTTCTTCGGCTCGTCCTTACTCTAGACGGTGAGGATGTTATTGATTGTGAGCCAATATTGGGTTATTTACACAGAGGGATGGAAAAAATTGCGGAAAACCGAACATTTATACAATATCTGCCTTATGTAACACGTTGGGACTATTTAGCTACTATGTTCACAGAGGCAATAACCGTAAATGGGCCAGAACAGTTGGGGAATATTCAAGTACCTAAAAGAGCCAGTTATATCAGAGTAATTATGTTAGAGTTGAGTCGTATAGCTTCTCATCTATTATGGCTTGGCCCTTTTATGGCAGATATTGGTGCACAGACTCCTTTTTTCTATATTTTCAGAGAAAGAGAATTAGTATATGATCTATTCGAAGCTGCCACCGGTATGAGAATGATGCATAATTATTTTCGTATCGGAGGAGTCGCGGCCGATCTACCTCATGGATGGCTAGACAAGTGTTTGGATTTCTGTGATTATTTTTTAACAGCGGTTTCTGAATATCAAAACCTTATTACACGAAATCCTATTTTTTTAGAACGAGTTGAGGGGGTGGGCATTATTAGCGGAGAAGAAGCAAAAAATTGGGGTTTATCAGGACCAATGCTACGAGCTTCCGGAATACAATGGGATCTTCGTAAAGTTGATCATTATGAATGTTACGACGAATTTGATTGGGAAATCCAGTGGCAAAAAGAGGGGGATTCATTAGCTCGTTATTTAGTCCGAATCAGTGAAATGACGGAATCTATAAAAATTATTCAACAGGCTCTAGAAGGAATTCCAGGCGGTCCCTATGAGAATTTAGAAATCCGAAGCTTTGATAGAGAAAAGGATCCAGAATGGAATGATTTTGAATATCGATTCATTAGTAAAAAACCGTCTCCTACTTTTGAATTGCCGAAGCAAGAACTTTATGTAAGAGTTGAAGCCCCAAAAGGGGAATTGGGAATTTTTTTAATAGGAGATCAGAGCGGTTTTCCGTGGAGATGGAAAATTCGACCACCTGGCTTTATCAATTTGCAAATTCTTCCCCAGTTAGTTAAAAGAATGAAATTGGCTGATATTATGACGATACTAGGTAGCATAGATATCATTATGGGAGAAGTTGATCGCTGAAATGATAATTGATACAACAGAAGTACAAGATATCAATTCTTTTTCCAGATTGGAATTCTTAAACGAAATCTATGGAATCATATGGATGCTTGTACCTATTTTGACTCTTGTATTGGGAATCACAATAGGAGTACTCGTCATTGTGTGGTTAGAAAGAAAAATATCTGCAGGAATACAACAACGTATTGGGCCTGAATACGCCGGTCCTTTGGGAATTCTTCAAGCTCTAGCCGATGGGACAAAACTCATTTTCAAAGAGAATCTTCTTCCGTCTAGAGGAGATACTCGTTTATTCAGTATAGGACCATCTATAGCAGTTATATCCATTTTACTAAGTTATTTAGTAATTCCTTTTAGCTATCACCTTGTTTTATCTGATCTTAATATCGGTGTTTTTTTATGGATTGCCATTTCAAGTATTGCTCCCGTTGGACTTCTTATGTCAGGATATGGATCAAATAATAAATATTCCTTTTTAGGTGGTCTACGAGCTGCTGCTCAATCGATTAGTTATGAAATACCATTAACTCTTTGTGTGTTATCAATATCTCTACGTGCGATTCGTTTAAACATAAATTTTATTCCGTTATTTTTAGTAAATAAATAAGTTGAATAGATATCTTCATTTTTTATTCATTATTCATCATTTAAGCCGATGAACTAAATCCGATAGTTATATGAGTGAAAGAAAACAGCTTCTAAATTAGCTGTAAAAAGATTGAGTCTCATTTCCTATGTACAAGAATTAAAATAAAGGAAATATAAGCAAGACCTTTACCCCAAGATTGAGGGATTAGTTATCCTGTCTTGAAGCGGGCTCAAAAGATCAACCGTGTAGAGTTTTCATTATCGTTTCTATGTATTACCATAACGCGCGATTGAACAAAAATGAGTGGATGGTTAGGAACACAAAAATACATAAAGGATTAGTAATGGAGATTCTTTAGGTAAATTATCCAAAAGGATATATTTTTGCATAAAAAAAAAAAAAGAATCCTAATTGGGGCTTTAAGTTGGTAGAAATGATCAAGTAGTACTCCCCACGATTCCGATCCAGAGTATGCTCCTATCCACAGATTAAAAAAATGACTATCAGGAACGAAATAATCCTTTTTTTAAGTCCCCTCTTTAAGAAAGAAGAATAGGAACGAAAAAAATAAAAAGATCTTTTTATTCTTTCATATATTCATAAAAATCGTGTGTCATAATAGATGAACTACTTTATAATTTTTTTTTTCATAATTGAAAAAAGATAGGTTGAAATATCTATTGTGGTTTTACAAAGAGTATTTTATTGAAGGATTAAGTTATTACTCAATAAAGAAAAATTGAAATTATTAAAGGACGAGATCAATTCAGAAGTCTTTTTTTAGTTATTATTATAGCAGACAGAATTCCGTTGGTCTAATTCGGGACCTTTGAAAGGTTTTGCTCTATATATATTTTATTTATACTACAAACATATCAACATAAAAAATATCGAACCGGTCCTTAGATTTATTGGTGGCCTTGGAGGAGCCGTATGAGGTGAAAATCTCATGTACGGTTCTGTAATAGCGATAGGAACTGTGATGTTACCAACGACTATGATTATCTAATAGTTTAAGTACAGTTGATATAGTTGAGGCCCAGTCAAAATATGGTTTTTGGGGTTGGAATTTGTGGCGTCAACCTATAGGGTTTATCGTTTTTCTAATTTCTTCCCTAGCAGAATGTGAGAGATTACCTTTTGATTTACCAGAAGCAGAAGAAGAATTAGTAGCAGGTTATCAAACGGAGTATTCAGGTATCAAATTTGGTTTATTTTACGTTGCTTCCTATTTAAATCTATTCGTTTCTTCGTTATTTGTAACAGTTCTTTATTTGGGCGGTTGGAACATCTCTATTCCCTACATATTCGTTCCTGAGCTATTTGAAATAATTAAAGTGGGTACAGTCTTTGGAACGACAATTGGTATTTTTATTACATTAGCCAAAACCTATTTGTTTTTGTTCATTTCTATCACAACAAGATGGACTTTACCTAGACTAAGAATGGACCAATTATTAAATCTTGGATGGAAATTTCTTTTACCCATTTCTCTCGGTAATCTATTATTAACAACTTCTTCCCAACTCTTTTCACTGTAAAGTAAATAAGGAATACGATATTCTATATTTACGACTTTTCTCAAACAAGAGAAAGAAACAAACATCAAATTATTCATAGATCTTTACGATATGTTCCCTATTGTAACTGGGTTCATGAATTATGGTCAACAAACAGTACGAGCTGCAAGGTACATTGGTCAAGGGTTCATGATTACCTTATCCCACGCAAATCGTTTACCTGTAACTATTCAATATCCATATGAAAAATTAATTACATCGGAGCGTTTCCGCGGGCGAATCCATTTTGAATTTGATAAATGTATTGCTTGTGAAGTATGTGTTCGTGTATGTCCTATAGATCTACCTGTTGTAGATTGGAAATTCGAAACTCGTATTCGAAAGAAACGATTGCTTAATTACAGTATTGATTTCGGAATTTGTATCTTTTGTGGTAACTGCGTTGAATATTGTCCAACAAATTGCTTATCAATGACTGAAGAATATGAGCTTTCTACTTATGATCGTCACGAATTGAATTATAATCAAATTGCTTTGGGTCGTTTACCAATATCAGTAATTGATGATTATACAATTCGAACAATTTTAAATTCGCCTCAAATAAAATAAAAACGGAAAAATCCTTTGATTAAAGAGTAATTTCGAATTATTAAGGTTCAATTTGCTCTAAAGTAAGGAATGAGTTCTTTATTTTTTTCTTGGTTGGCCAATAACGATAGATTCTAACCAACTCTTGATTGGTTGGTGAGAAGTGCGATTTTATTTAATTTAGATTGAAAATTCGATTGAAAATCGTATACGTAATAATAATAATATACGTAATTAGTTCGAAATAGATAATTTCAAAGTAAACTACCCTTTTTCATTTCTTTCGAATAAAGAGAAAAACAATATTGGTCTACTAATTGTACCTACATCAATTTTAACCTATTAGATTCGAATTTAATTCAATTAGATTAGGAATAAATCATAAAAAATTTCCCGGTCGGGTCAATAAAATCATGAAAGACATTTCGATTTTTTTATATTTTACATAAAATGGATTTGCCTGGACCAATACATGATTTTCTTTTAGTTTTTCTGGGATCAGTTCTTATATTAGGGGGTCTGGGAGTGGTATTACTTACCAATACAATTTATTCGGCCTTTTCGTTGGGATTGGTTCTTGTTTGTATATCCTTATTTTATATTTTATCGAACTCCCATTTTGTAGCGGCTGCACAGCTCCTTATTTATGTAGGAGCTATAAATGTTTTAATCATATTTGCTGTTATGTTCATGAATAGTTCAGAATATTACAAAGATTTGAATCTTTGGACTGTTGGGAATGGGATTACTTCATTAGTTTGTACAAGTATTTTTGTTTCACTAATTACTACTATTCTAGATACATCTTGGTACGCGATTATTTGGACGACAAAATCAAACCAGATTCTAGAGCAAGATTTGATAGGTAATAGTCAACAAATTGGAATTCATTTATCAACCGATTTTTTTCTTCCATTTGAACTCATTTCGTTAATTCTTTTAGTTGCTTTAATAGGTGCAATTGCTGTTGCTCGTCAATGATAAATCTTTATCACTATTAACATAACAGCAATTCACATTCAACTTTGTTTTGTTCTGTGTTATCAAATCCATTTCTCTTCAATTATATTTCGATTTGAAGACTCTTCATGGATAAATCCTTTGTTTTGGACTTGTTATAGTATAGGCAATCGAATCCGTTGAATTCTTGTTCATATTAAAAAATGAATCCAAATTAATAAGGAGTTGGTCAATGATACTCGAGCATGTACTTGTTTTGAGTGCCTATTTATTTTCTATGGGTATCTATGGATTGATTACGAGTCGAAATATGGTTAGGGCACTTATGTGTCTTGAACTTATACTGAATGCGGTTAATCTAAATTTCGTAACATTTTCGGATTTTTTTGATAGTCGGCAGTTAAAAGGGGATATTTTCTCAATTTTTGTTATAGCTATTGCAGCCGCGGAAGCAGCTATTGGGCTGGCTATTGTTTCATCAATTTATCGTAACAGAAAATCAACTTGTATCAATCGATCGAATTTATTGAATAAATAAGTAGTATTAATTATAGAAATTAGAATATTCATCAATTTAAATTAGCATGTATGATATGTAAATTTGATAAAAAGGTAAGAAATCAAAGTATCTTGGCCCAATTTCATGAATCTATTCTGAATTCGATTGATTAGAAAAATTCTGGTAAAATCATTGATTCATCTAGTGTTCAAATATATGCTTCATCTACAAGTTCACTCGATCGAAGATTTATGACATTTTCAAATTGATAGATCCAATGTCACATTCAGTAAAGATTTATGATACATGTATAGGGTGTACTCAATGTGTTCGAGCATGCCCAACAGATGTATTAGAAATGATACCTTGGGATGGATGTAAAGCTAAGCAAATTGCTTCTGCTCCAAGAACCGAGGATTGTGTCGGTTGTAAGAGATGTGAATCCGCCTGTCCAACCGATTTTTTGAGCGTTCGAGTTTATTTATGGCATGAAACAACTCGAAGCATGGGTCTAGCCTATTAAATACGTTCCAGAAAAAACCACTTAAATACATTTTGAATACAGTTGATTTTTTTTTACCGACAAAAACCCGTACTCAAAAAAAAATCATATTCATAAATATTTTATATTTTGGGCACGGGTTTTTTTGTCTAAGTTTAGCTTTATCTTGTCTTTACCACGAATTATTTTCCTTGGTTAACCATAATTGTAGTTTTACCAATAGTGGCAGGTTCTTTTATTTTCTTTCTTCCTCATAGAGGAAATAAGGTAATTCGGGGCTATACTATATGTATAGCTTCCTTAGAGCTCCTTTTAACGACCTATACATTCTCTTATCATTTCCAATTGAACGATCCGTTAACTCAACTAGCGGAGGATTATAAATGGATCAATTTTTTTGATTTTTACTGGAGATTGGGAATAGATGGACTTTCTATAGGACCTATTTTACTAACAGGATTTGTCACAACTTTAGCTACTTTAGCGGCTTGGCCAGTTACTCGGGATTCCCGATTATTCCATTTCCTGATGTTAGCAATGTACAGCGGTCAAATAGGATCATTTTCTTCTCGAGACCTTTTCCTTTTTTTCATCATGTGGGAATTAGAATTAATTCCCGTTTATCTACTTCTATCTATGTGGGGGGGTAAGAAACGTCTGTATTCGGCTACAAAGTTTATTTTGTACACTGCGGTAGGTTCCATTTTTCTATTAATAGGAGTTCTGGGTATCGGTTTATATGGTTCCAATGAACCAACATTAAATTTTGAAACATTATCTAATCAATCGTATCCTGTGGCACTGGAAATAATATTCTATATTGGATTTCTTATTGCTTTTGCTGTCAAATCACCGATTATACCCTTACATACATGGTTACCAGATACCCATGGGGAGGCACATTATAGTACTTGTATGCTTCTCGCCGGAATCTTATTAAAAATGGGAGCGTATGGGTTGGTTCGGATCAATATGGAATTATTATCCCACGCTCATTCTATATTTTCTCCTTGGTTGATTATAATAGGCGCAATACAAATAATCTATGCAGCTTCAACATCTCCTGGTCAACGTAATTTAAAAAAAAGAATAGCTTATTCGTCTGTATCTCATATGGGTTTCATAATTATCGGAATTGGTTCTATAAGCGATACAGGACTCAATGGAGCCCTTTTACAAATAATCTCTCATGGATTTATTGGCGCTGCTCTTTTTTTCTTAGCAGGAACGAGTTATGATAGAATACGTCTTGTTTATTTCAACGAAATGGGTGGAATGGCTATTCCCCTCCCAAAAATATTCACGATGTTCAGTATCTTATCGATGGCTTCACTTGCACTACCGGGCATGAGTGGGTTTGTTGCAGAATTGATAGTATTTTTGGGAATAATCAACAGCCAAAAATATTTTTTAATAACAAAAATACTAATTACTTTTGTAATGGCAATTGGAATGATATTAACTCCTATTTATTCATTATCTATGTTACGCCAAATGTTCTATGGATACAAGCTATTTAATGTTCCAAACTCTTATTTTTTTGATTCTGGTCCGAGAGAGTTATTTGTTTCGATCTCTCTCCTTCTACCAACAATAGGTATTGGTATTTATCCGGATTTTGTTCTCTCATTATCAGTTGACAAGGTTGAAGCTATTATATCTAGTTATTTTTATCGATAGTTTTCATGAATAAAAGAAAAAAGGAATTTCATTTTTTCTTTTTTTTTTTATTGTTCGTTGAAGTCTTTTTTTCTCTTAAGTTTCACTTAAGTAAAAATGAATTGGAATTGTAATCAAATAGGTTTTTTTTGTCTTTGCGAGAACCTTTTGAATCAAGTAGTGTAGTGATTCAAATGGTTCTCGACTGTTTACATGAAGTTTTCTTCATGAAATTTCCCTATATTCTATTCTTATATTAATAGTAATTTTATATTAAAAGTAATTTTATTTCCGTTCATACGGAACTAGTTTCTATAGTTATATAGGCTGTTCCTATTTGTATTCGTCTCGATCTGTAAAAAAAAAAAGATTTTCAATTCAATTAGATGTTAATGTAAATTAAATGAACCATAACTATGTAACCCTATTCCTAATAAATTGACTCCAAAATAGCATATCCAAATTATAAGAAAGCCCAGAGAAGCCACAATTGCGCAATTTACACTTTCCCAATTTTTATTTGTTCGAGTATGTAAATAAATCGCAAATATAGTCCAAGTAATAAATGCCCAAGTTTCCTTTGGGTCCCAATTCCAATATGATCCCCATGCCTCATTAGCCCATACTGCTCCTGAAAGAATACCTATAGTTAAAAAGAGAAATCCTAGACTAATAATACGATAACTCCAATGATCTAATTGTTGAATCAGTTGAGCCCTGTAATAATTTTTAGAAGAAAAAAAAGAAGTGCTTAGTAAAACATTACTTTTTTGATTCATATATTTGATCTTGCCAAAGGAAAATGAATCATTTAAAAAATTATTGTTTTTATGAAAAGTCCTTATGACTTTTCGAAATGTAATGACTAAGAGAGCTACTGATAATAATGATCCACATAAAAGAGCTGCATAGCCCAATACCATCATACTTACGTGCATGATTAACCACTGTGATTGGAGAGCTGGTACTAATAATTCGGCTTGACGCATTTCAGTTAAAAGACCTGAAGTAGCAAAGCCTTGGGTAAAAATGGTACTTGGCGCGGTTATTGGACTTAAACAATTCTTATGCTTTTTTAAATACGGAACCATATGAATAATGGAGAAACTCCATGAAAGAAAAATTAATGATTCATATAAATTACTTAATGGGAAATGTCCCGAATAAATCCAACGAGTGACTAATAATCCGGTTATAGAGAAAAAAGTAGCTATTATGCCTTTTTCTGACGAATCATATAGTCCTAGGATTTCATCGACTGATAAAGTTATTAAAGAAATTGTAATTACAATTGAAACGATCGAAAAAGATATATGAGTTAATATATGTTCTAAAGTAGAAAATATCATCAAAATTCTTAAAAAAGTGGGTACAAAAACCAATTAATTATACGAAATTCAAATTCGGAATTGAATTCATTATAGGACTTATTGTATCTCTTTTACAAGATGCCATGCCGCCACTCGGACTCGAACCGAGATGCTCTAGCACTGCTTCCTAAGAGCAGCGTGTCTACCGATTTCACCATAGCGGCGTACTTGAAATAATAATAACCGATTTTTATCGAATCGTCGAGATTGAAGGATTCAATTCAATCCAATATCTTTTTTATTTTGATTGAATTAAGTTGAAATTGATGAGAAAAACTCGTTTCGTTTTAAAAGGTTCCAGTTTCACTAATAAATATTTATTTTTTTATCCTTATTCTTTTATTTATTCCTTATTCTTTTATTTATTATATATTCTATTTCTTATTTATTTTTATTATATTTTGAATTTTCAAATTCAAATTGAAGGTATTTCAACTGAGTGGGTTTTCTTAGTTTATGCTCTCCGGAGATTGAAAATTGAGATTTTTGTAAATAAAAAAAAAATAGTTATGACTTCAATCCAAGGATGTAACCCAAAAAAGTTCTTTCTCTTTTTTCATTTTTTTTTTTACTAATACAAATTCAACTAATATTAATTTATTTATTCCTAATTTCATTGATTTATTTTAAATCAAATTAAAACTTTATTTTAAATCAAATTTAAACAAAAAAAGTATTTTGTTGGATCACATCACAGCTCATCGCGGGGTGGAAGGAATTATGTAAATATTTGTAGAATTTTGTATTAACTGTTGTTTTTCTTGTAGAAAATTAAATTTAGGATTTATCAAATTAATTATATATTGCTTTTAACATCTTGTCTAAAAAAAGTTTTTTTTATGATAATTGCTACTAACCTACTTGAAATCAAAAAATTCTTTTGAATAATTTAATTAGTAATTAGAAAGATTGATCAATCTTCCGTTACAAACATAGGATCGGATCCAGTTTGGATTACTCCAAATTCGCATATTATTCATATATTATTCATACATATATTATTCATATATGAATAATACTCACCTAAAAATTCGAATACCTAACTAAATGAAAAGAAAGGGACTTTAGAGTTCGAAGCAAGGGATAGATATTATATAGTAATTCAAGTAATTCAAAAAATAATATATTGATTCAGAAAGTTGCAAAACAAGTTTTAAATTTAATCAATTAATTTGATTTGAACAACCCTTTGATTTTTCTTAAAAAAAATCTTATATTTTCTTTTATATAGTCTAAATAGGCTCAAAATCAAAGCTTTTTTCTTATTTTCTTTTCTAGTTTTTTCTTTGAATATTGTGACAAATAGACCGATGGGGAAAATTAAGGATCCCCACCCAGAAATGATAAAACATATATTGAAAAAAGATGAAACCTTATAGACCATTTTCAGGTTAAGATAATTTAATCTAGCGTTTGATTAGTTATTTGTCGCACAAAAAAACTTTTTGAATTCCCGGTCGAAAGAGACTTCGCTAACGAAAAAGCTTTCAACGCCGCCCAATAGGCCTTCTTTTTCCAAATATTTTTACGAATACGTTTTTTTGATATAGAAGTACGTTTTTTTGGAACTGCCATGAAAAATTTTTAAAAGTCATTAATTTCTCTAGTTGGATGTGAAAGACATCTATTGTTCAAACAATTCTATTTTTTTTTTTCAGATTCAGATATTGTATAGAATAAATATTGAAAAACAAAAGTTTTTTTTTGATATCCTTGTTTATTCTTGTCGTGCCCTATTTACATATTTTATTACATAAATATACGTCGAAAGGTTTAAAAAGACAACCCTTCCCTACCTAATTCAAAATGACTTTTTTTTCCTATTAATTGGTCAGAGTGAGTATCCCTAATTTAAAAAATTAGAATGAAACTAGTAGCTAATCAAAACCAAAGGATACATGATTTTAGAAAAGTCATTTTAGTAATTCCCTTTTTCTTTAAGTCTATTTTTTTTTCTGCTATGGAAAGAAAATGTTGGATATCCTAGTCTTTCATAATATCTCAGAGTTTTTCTTACAAACTAAAATTTTTTTTTATTGGAATGGAAGAAAATCAATCAGTTTCACGATGAATTAGTTAATTATTATCACTAAACAAAGTAAAATTACTAGTAATCTTACTTTATTTGGGAGGAGCAAGTTGGGGGCCAGCCTATTATTCTATTCATATCAAAATTCAAGTTTCTATCAAAATCAAAATAAAGTAATGTATGAAGGACTCTATTGATAGAATTCTTTATCCTTGTTCTACGGATATAAATTATCGTATCGTAATACATCGTCAATCATAATAAATAACAATTATTTAGTTGAAATAATAATTCATTTTTTTTTTCTATTTTCATAAAATCAAAATAAATGTTCCTTAATGGAATATTAAATTCCAATTTTATTAAATTACAATTTAAAATAAAAAAATCATTTTTATTTAATATTAACGTGGTCATATTCATACTATTTAACCAATTCTAACTTCTTGATTTTGGAAAGAAGAAAGATTCACAATAATTAAGAATAGAAAATTCTATTTAAGTTTTCCATATCTTGATTTTTTATTGAACCTAAAAAAAAATAGATAAGAGCCGCGGAATTGACTCAGAAATAATTAATTAAGAATAAAATAGTTTTTTATGGAATATACATATCAATATTCGTGGATTCTCCCTTTCCTTCTACTCCCGGTTCCTATGTTAATCGGAATGGGACTTCTACTTTTTCCAACGGCAACAAAGAATCTTCGCCGTATATGGGCTTTTCCTAGTATTTTTTTGTTAAGTCTCGTCATGATTCTTTCGGTCTATTTCTCTATTTATCAAATAAATAGAAGCTCTATCTATCAATATGTGTGGGCTTGGACCATTAATAATGATTTTTCTTTAGAGTTTGGTCACTTAATTGATCCACTTACTTCCATTATGTTAATATTAATTACTACTGTTGGAATTATGGTTCTTTTTTATAGTGACAATTATATGTCTCATGATCAAGGCTATTTAAGATTTTTTGCTTATATGAGTTTTTTCAATACTTCAATGTTGGGATTAGTTACTAGTTCTAATTTGATACAAATTTATATTTTTTGGGAATTAGTTGGAATGTGTTCTTATTTATTAATAGGTTTTTGGTTCACACGACCTATTGCAGCTACTGCTTGTCAAAAAGCGTTTGTAACTAATCGTGTAGGGGATTTTGGTTTATTATTAGGAATTTTAGGTCTTTATTGGATAACGGGTAGTTTTGAATTTCGGGATTTGGTCGAAATATTAAATAACTTGATTTATAATAATGAGGTTAATTTTTTAGTTCTTACCTTGTGTGCCTTTCTTTTATTTGCCGGTGCGGTTGCTAAATCTGCGCAATTCCCTCTCCACGTATGGTTACCTGATGCGATGGAAGGGCCTACTCCTATTTCGGCTCTTATCCATGCTGCGACTATGGTAGCCGCGGGAATTTTTCTTGTAGCTCGACTTCTTCCCCTTTTTCTAATCATACCTTATATAATGAATTTTATATCTTTAATAGGCATAATAACAGTACTATTAGGAGCTACTTTAGCTCTTGCTCAAAAAGATATTAAAAGAGGTTTAGCTTATTCTACAATGTCTCAACTGGGTTATATGATGTTAGCTCTAGGTATGGGGTCTTATCGAGCCGCCTTATTTCATTTGATTACTCATGCTTATTCGAAAGCATTGTTATTTTTAGGATCTGGGTCAGTTATTCATTCAATGGAAGCTATTGTTGGATATTCTCCAGATAAAAGTCAGAATATGGTTCTTATGGGAGGTTTAAAAAAGCATGTACCACTTACAAAAATTGCTTTTTTAGTCGGTACACTTTCTCTTTGTGGTGTTCCCCCTCTGGCTTGTTTTTGGTCCAAAGATGAAATTCTTAATGATAGTTGGTTATATTCACCAAGTTTCGCTATAATAGCTTGTTGTACAGCAGGATTCACTGCATTTTATATGTTTCGGATCTATTTACTTACCTTTGAAGGACATTTAAACGTTAATTGCCAAAATTATAGTGGTCAAAAAAGTAGCTCCTTCTATTCAATATCTCTATGGGGAAAAGAAGTCCCTCAAAAAAAGAATTTTCGGTTATTAACAATGAATAATAATGAAAGGACTTCTTTTTTTTGGAATAAGACATATTATGAAATTGATAGTAATGGAAAAAATATGATACGACCCTTTATTACTATTCCCCATTTTGGTCCTCAAAAGACTTTTAGTTATCCCCATGAATCGGACGATACTATGCTATTTTCCATGTTTGTGTTAGGGCTATTTACTTTGTTGATTGGAGTCGTAGGAATTCCTTTTAGTCAAGAAGGAGCTGCCTTGGATATATTATCCAAATTATTAAACCCGTCCATAAACCTTTTACATCCGAATTCAAATGATTCGTTCGATTGGTATGAATTTGTGACAAATGCAAGTTTTTCTGTGAGTATAGCTTTTTTAGGAATATTTATAGCATCTGTTTTATATAAGCCCCTTTATTCATCTTTAAAACATTGGAACTTACTAAATTTATTTGTTAAAAGAGGTCCTAATAGAATTTTGTGGGACAAAATAATATATGTGATATATGATTGGTCATATAATCGTGGTTACATAGACGCGTTTTATACAATATCTTTAATTCAGGGTATAAGAGGATTAGCTGAACTAACTCATTTTTTTGATAGACGAATAATTGATGGAATTATAAATGGATTTGGCCTTACCAGTTTTTTTTTCGGAGAAGGTATCAAATATGTAGGGGTGGGTCGCATTTCTTCTTATCTATTATTATATTTCGTTTTTGTATTAATTTTTGTATTAATTTTTTACTTTTTCAAACCATAATAAATATTTCTCTTCTTTAAATCTTTCTAACTTCGAATTCTCTTTATTCCCACCCAGATAAGAAGTTTTAGAAACTGGGCTCTCTTTATAGAATGTCTCTTTAAAGTG
>Ga0157364_1001703_pt1 | contig 19181 bp, 10 predicted proteins | sample AttsexASBM2_FD_111476 | JGI IMG/M metagenome (GOLD analysis project Ga0157364, IMG submission 111476) | Fungus gardens microbial communities from leaf cutter ant in Ribeirão Preto, State of São Paulo, Brazil - Atta sexdens ASBM2 | ecosystem: Host-associated > Fungi > Mycelium > Unclassified ...
AGTTTTGATCGAATCAGTCTGTTCTCGTAAGCTGCTAATAACGCATCTCCGAATTGATTTAATTGATATAAGTTTGCCTGTATCATCATTGAATAAAATTCGGTCAGAAGACAGTTGTCGAACCTTTTTAATACTTTACATATTACGGTGCGTAATTCTCGCTCGTAACAGCGCTTGTACGCTCTTTCATGACGGATGATTTCGATTCCTATCTTTTTTCTCTTATTATATCGTTTTATAATAATGATTACATATACAGGGTGTCTCTTAAGAAAGGTCCGAGTCACATTGGAAGTGTAGACTGGATCAAAGGGAACAAAAAATTCTTATACTATTTTGAGATATTCGCTATAGTTTTCGAATTAGAAAAGGAAATATCTAAGCCATTATGCGATTAAGCCGCGCCGCGCGAATTCGTAGGACGGCCCACTCGACGGCGGCGCGCAGAGAGAGGGAAGTAGCGTTTCGTTGCCTGGCACGGTTCTATGTGTTTCGCCATATCGCGCCTACACTATCCAAAAATGTTATTTTTAGCTGAAGTTTTCCTTATACATTTCTTATCATTATAAATCGTGTTATTTAGCATGATTAAATACGTTTTAACACAATTATAGATATGTTAAGCGATGTAATTAATTAGAGCATTACAGAAGCGTATGCTGATCATCGCGTCGTTTTTTTATGCTATATTTAATCGGAGTTTTATTTTTTGACATGTTAATGCATATACACTGAAATTATAATATAAGCTCGCGTAGATAGCCGCTACATTGTAAATCCAGATGTATCATTCCATGTATAATGACGCATTTGACTGAGGTTTTTTTTGTCGCTTATTTTCGTCTGGAGAATAACATATTGCTCATTAAAATCGGAGAGAAGCAGTTGGATCCCTTTCCTTGTAAGTTACAGATTTTTTTAATGTAATGAACATGGGCATTAAATTTGATGGATAGTTTAATGAAAATAAACTAAAACACTCAATTAGTGTTTTTCAATACATTTAAGTTTTCAGTTACTACAAACTTTAACGTATACATAAAATAATCTTTTCAATGACAGAAAATTTAAATTTTATTCATCAGTGAACATTAAAGATTAATAAAATTTAAGAACGTTTCTAATGATGTACAATTATAATTAAACTTGTTAAACGGTAAGAAACATGTGAAAAAAAACCTCAGTCAAATGCGTCATTGTACATGGAATAATACATCTGGATTTACAACATAGCGGCTATCTACGCGAGCTTATACTATAATTTCAGTGTACATGCATTAACATGTCAAAAAATAAAACTCCGACTAAATATAGCATAAAAAAACGACGCGACGAAGTGTGTCTCGAAGCGTAATTAAATAGAAACATCGTATAATAAAGCAAGCGAAAAGGTACCGCGACGATCAGTATATGCTTTGCGTAATGCTCTAATGCGTAATGCTTAATTACATCGCTTAACATATCTATAATTGTGTTAAAACGTATTTAATTATGCTAAATAACGCGATTTATAATGATAAGAAATGTATAAGGAAAACTTCAGCTAAAATAACATTTTTGGATAGTGTAGGCGCGATGCGGCGAAACACATAGAACCGCCATGCCAGGTTGTGCTAGGCAACGAAGCGCTATTTCCCTCTCCCTGCGCGCCGCCGCCACCGCCGCTCGAGTGGGCCGTCCTACGAATTCGCGCGGCACGGCTTAATTGCATATTGGCTTAGACATTTTCTTTTCTAATTCGAAAACTATAGCGAGTATCTCAAAATAGTATAAGAATTTTTTGTTTCCTTTGATCCATTCTCCATCACCAATGTGGCTCGGATCCATCTTAAAAGACACCCTGTATATCCTATAGATACGATATGACGCAATACATATATTACTAATTAAAATTATTATTCATAACGGATTCAATTTCCATTCTTCTGGGTGTTAAAAATATGTTAGAATGCATGGAATAAATAAATTATATAAATGTGAAGCAAAATATGTATTTGCCAACGTTACGCTATATTATAGTTATTGTTATATGAAATTAAACTTAGTACATGTGATCTTATCTATATACAAGGTGGCTCCAAATTTTCATCCCATCCGTCTCGAGCAGATAGAGCGGACTAAACTGAGTTGAAAAGTCCTCTATCATTTTGCAATGTTCGCAAAAGTTAACGAAATATTAACGTTTAAAAATAGCCGAATACGCACGTCCGCTCGACCTACTATTGCCAAAGGGCCCACCGATTGCCGCACGGTGCGCGAAACGCAAGAAACGGGGATGACTTAGCAAATCGCGACGCGCCTTAAATTATTCAATAATAGAGCGGACGGGCATATTCGGCTATTTTTAAACGTTAATATTTCGTTAATTATTGCGAGTATTGCAAAATGGTACAGGATTTTTCGACTCAGTTTAGTCCGTTCTATCTGCTCGAGAAGAGGCCAAAATATATATATATATATATATATATATATATATATATATATACAGGGTGATTTTAACATATTTCATCACCCATCATGAGCAGTGATCACAATCAGCCTGTACACAGGATGCATCACCAAAATCCGGACAAATTTCAATTTAAATTTTGCGCTATATTGTGCCTCCGCCAGAGATTGTTGTTGGCGTCTGAGAAAGCCTGATACTTCTAATAAACAGTCATATTCTCAAAATGACCGTGATGTTGAAGTGCGGAGTATAATCGAAGAACTGCGATCATCGAAGGTCTTCGCTGGGCACTCAGCCAGCAACAGAAATAATTCGGTTCTTTGGATACTCAAGATCAACCGTTTATAATATTGTGGCAAAATATAGCTTTAATATTAAACAATCTACGAGGGTTCTAGTATATCAGCGAGGAAGAGTTACTCGAAAGAACGCATCACGAAGACTCCCATAGTGAGGAGCTTGAAAGGGCTCAAGCGCTGATTTCGGATGATCCAGGGCAATTATTGCGCGTTCTGATGAATGTAGTGAAGCCATGATGAAAACTGTGGTGTCTGGAAGATCATAATTTCAGTAGGACCACGGTGCACTGGTTCATATGAGTCATTTGATTCAAAATTGATTCAAGGAATTCTGGTCTCCCAACAGCCTAGATTTAAATCCCTTGATTATTACGTATGGAGCGTAGTTGAAAGAGTTGCAAACAAATCTCGGCATCCCAACGTGACGTCATTAAGGACCGCTATTGAGGCAGCATTTGTCGGCATGGACAGCGCTACATTACAGCGAACGCTTCAGGCCGAGAATAGAGGCCGCCATTCAAACTAATGAGGAATATAATAATTGTGCTATATAATATAATAATATATAATATAATAATTGTGCTGCGAATAATTGTGCTCTACAGGGATCCCCCAAGTGCCATGTAAAAGGATTTTTTGTAATATTTAATTTTTCACTGAAAACATTTTGTTTAAAGAAATTGTTCGATTTGTCTGGATTTTGGTGACTCTATACAGGTAGTTAGTAACAAGATATTAATTGCTAAACATTGCCAAAAATTGATCTTCAATAATTTTTTACTCAAATACTATTAACTTTACAAAAAAAAGACAAAAAAATGTTTTTTTTTTTTCAAAGAACTCTATGAATTTTTTCAGAATTTTTTATCAACTTTTTAGTGCTACATTTTCTTATTTTTACCAACATGAGAAAGTACGGTATTAAAAAATTCTGAAAAAATTCTCAGAACTTTATGAGAAGAAAATAAATAATTTTTGTCTCTTATAGTTTTCCTGTAAAGTTGATAATATTTAAGAAAAATATGGTTGAAGATCAATATTCGGTAATTTTTCGTAATTAATATCTTGTTAATTATTGCGAAAATTATAAAAATTTAGAGTCAGTAGAAGACTTTCCGACTTAGTTATTTAATCCGCTCTATCTGCTTACAAGCATTGTCGGATGAATTACGGGACACTATATACATATATATATATATATATATATATATATATATTTCTTATTTTTTATGTTCAATATGTATATATATATTTTTTTTTCTTATGTTCAAAATTACATTTTCCAATTTTCCAACATTTCCAATTTTTCTCTCGATATGATCACAATGCGATCACAATGCGATAAGAGATTCTGCTTAAGAATATTCTGAGTAAATGTTTGAGTCGAAAATACGAAATGATATGCGAAGCTAAGAAAAACATAATATATCTATATCAAGAATTCTTCAATTCTTATTTTAAAAATTATATAAATTAAGTTAGACTCACAAGAACATAAATTCAAAAATTGATAATTATAACGCTATTTGAGCTGGATATTATGTGCGAAATTTGTATAACAAACTTTATTTAATAAAATTGTGATTTCATCACAAGAAAAATGTTTTGATATAATCTTTTATATAGTCATCATCAATGTACGCTTTCAAGTATGTCTATCGGTCGGGCAAATAAATTAAAAATAAAAATTAATATTATTTAAATATTAATTAGCCTAAGAAGAAATATTATTCTTTGTATGTTACTTCCATAAGATCGTCAATCAAAAAGACAGCTAATATTTAGAATCCAATGAATATATAATAGACATTAATAAAAAGGAACGATTGTTTTTCTGTATATCTGATCACAGATTAATAAAAGAACATGAATTTAAAAGAGAAAATATTAAAAATATTAAATAATAAGTTATCTTATAAGTTATCTCGGAAAAGAATGATGAAATAATATATATAAATAAACAAAAAGCGAGATAAATAAAGTGACATCTATAATTTGTCGGATGTCTGTCTCTCCATCCTGGGTCTTCTATTTTCTACTTAAAATATTTATCTCTGCTCGAGACTATATATTCCAATATACATAAGTAGTTTGACAGTCCGTATAGTCTGAAATATGATTCAGCAGTATCGAGATTATTTTAGTATTTGGCAACTCTTAGAGAATTACACACTAAATTTCAGTGAGATAAATCTACCACTCTGTGCTTGACATTTGAATCGATCAGATCGTGATTTGTGAAAAATGAATCCGAAGGAATTTTATGTGGTGTGATCACAAAATTGTTCGATTTACGCTACGAAGTCCTTTCGCATCCTCTCTATTCTCTAATTTGGACTTTGTATCTATCTCAAATCCTCCAAAAGTTATCAGATATTAAAAATAATTTCAATATTGGTGGTGCCATATTTTAGACTTTGCTCATACTTATCAAATCGCCTATATATTTTAATAATTTATGCCTGATATTTCATTATTATGATGACCTAAGACACATATCCTACAAACACATGTCTCACATTTTAAATCTTGAAACCGACTAATTTAAAGATTGAGGTAATAATTATAGTTCAAATTATATTAATATATATATTTCTTTTCATATTGGGTGTGGGAAAAAGTTCGTGGCGTTTTTCCCACTAGACAGCATTAAATGCTTAGCAACTACTAATCGCATCAGCAACACTAGACGTGCATTTAAAAAGTGACATTTTAACCTTTGTTTTGAGCCGAAAAAGATTGAAATCGGTGAAGTGGATCAAAAGTTATTTTATTTTGAAAATGTAAATAAATAAGGAAAAAATTCGCAACATTTTGTAGCATCACTATGATAAAGGCAAGAATGCTGCACAGGCTTGTGAAAAAATTTGCGCTATTTACGATGAAGATATCTCTATCAAAATCAGCAACACAGAAATGGTTCGCTCGCTTTCGTGCTGGAAATTTCGATGTGAAAGATGAACCTTGCTCCGGTCGACCAATCACTAAAAAGTCCGATGAAATCATGGTAAAAGTCGAGCGTGATAAGCATGTGAGCACTGTGGAGATTGCCAAGGAACTAGGCATCGACCATAAAACAGTTTTAAATCATTTACACAAAGCTGGATACAAAAAGAAGCTCGATGTTTGAGTCCTCACGAGTTGAGTATTAGGAACATGATGGACCGAATTAACATTTGTGATACGCTACTGAAACGGAATGAAATTGAGCCATTCTGAAGAGAATGATAACTGGTGATGAAAAATGGATCACCTACAACAATCCAACTAGAAAAAGATCATGGATAAAGAAAGAAGAGAAGGCGCAAGCAATCGCAAAACCTGGATTGGAAGAAGGTGATGTTGTGTGTGTGGTGGGACTGGAAGGGAATCGTTCACTATAAGCTTCACTATTATCGTCCAATCAAACAATTAATTCCGAACTCTACTGTGAACAACTGCAGAGATTACAACAAGCAATTGAGAGGAAGCGGCCAGAATTAATCAATAGGAGAAGTGTCGTCTTCCACGACAACGCTCGACCACACACATCTTTGACTCGGCAAAAATTGCGAGAGTTTGGCTGGGAAGTTTTAATGCATCCACCGTATAGTCCTGACATAGCATCTTCAGACTATCATTTGTTTAGGTCTCTGCAGAACTCTCTTAATGGTGTAAAGCTAGCTTCAAAAGAGGCTTGTGAAAATCACTTGAAGTAGTTTTTCGATCAGAAACCACAGAAGTTCTATCGCGATGGAATTATGGCTCTGCCCCAAAAATGGCAAAATATTATAGAAAATAATGGAGCATATTTGGTTTGAATAAATTGATTTCAATATTCTAAGAAAAATACTTTAATTTTACTAAAAAAATCGCCATGAACTTTTTCCCATATGTTGTTACTTACCCAATATGTTGTTATAATACTTATTATTCGGCATTTACTTTCTCTTTAGTACCTATGAGGATATAATTTGTCTATGTTCCCATAAAAGAGACGATGGTTAAGGAGCTATATATTCTTAAGTTGGACGGTTTGACATTCTCATGAGACTATGACAATATATTTATACATAGAAATAGTATAAAACAAAAAAGATTATTTGTTCTTTCGGCTAATTAACACTTATTTTATTAATTAATTAATTAATTATATTAATAAAATAATTTTATTAATTTTTATTTTTAATTTATTCGCCAGATCGATAGACATATTTGAAAGCGTACACTGATGACCATGTTAAAAAGATCGAAACATTGTTGTGATAAAATTTATTAAATAAGTTTGTGATTCAAATTTTACATAATATTCAGCGTGGTGCAAATAGCCCTTATAATTATCAATTTTTAAAATTTAATCTTATTTAAAATTTTCTTTTTTTTTTAATTTTTATAATTTAATTCCTTGAATTAATTACAATTTTTTACAATTAAAAAAGTTTTCATTTGATACATAAATGCATTTCGTAAGATATTGTTTCTCATAACACTCTATTACAACACGAGACTGTACACAAGAAAATTTTGATTAAATTAAATTTATGTCAAAAAAAATATATCTTTTTAAAACTTTTTTGTTTAAATTTGATTAAATAACGTATGTGAATTCAAAATCTCAGAAAAAGATTTCGATTATTTTGTATACAGAGATAGCGAGTTTGCCAGCAAAGGACACGATATGAATTCGATGGACACTGAATTTAATCGCAAGCCGCTTGAAGAATCACCGTACAACATATACATATTTAAAAAGGAGCCATTGCGCCATACGCAGGTGCTGTATCTATAAGGACTCTCATCACCACGTCGTTTCTCACAAGAACCAAACAAATTAAAAGCAATCAAAGCAAGATCAGGAAAGTCATTGGTGGAATAAAACAGGTAATGTACTTTAAGAATATATTGCATACCTTGATCAAAAAGTTCCCGGAATTCATTCAGAAAATTCAAAATACATTTTTATTCAAAAGTGATATTGTCTCCTTCAAAATACTCCCCATCGACTGCAACGCACTTATGCCAACGCTTGATCCAGTTCTCGAAACATTTCTGAAACTCTATTGTCGGTAGCCATCAGAGCCGTCTTCGATTTTTCCTTTATCTCCTTTCGGCTGTTAAAATGCGTTCCCCGTAATTTTTTGACTCGATCGAACAGAAAAAAATCGCAGGGAGCCATATTAGGTGAATTCGATGGCTGTTGGATGGTTCGTTTCGTTCTTGGTCAAAAATTCACTCGTTGCAAATTCAACTCCATTTTTAAAACTGTAAAAAATCGAAAATACGTACAGAGGTAGATGTACTCAAGACGTAACTTTTACAAATGTCAAGCTATGGTGATAAAATTTGATGGGAATGTCAATAATAGATGTGGCAACCTAATAAAAAAAAACAGAACTTAAATCAGCTGACTCAGAGCATCACCTGGTGATAATTCCAAGAACTTTTGATCAAGGTGGTATTTTCAAAATAATGAAAAAATAATGAAAAAAATTACAGATTATTCTAAATCGCATTTAAAAATAATACAAAAAAAATTTTACTAGTGATTTAAGACTTGAATAAAAAATTATTTTAATATCAATATTTTTTGTTTGTTTTTATATCTCTAATGGAAATGTATAGAAATTATTTTTTAGTTTTTGCTTTTTAAACATATTTTATTCGGTACGATTAATTACAATCTATCATAGGATCATCGCTGATGAATAGCGAATGGAGCCGAAACATCTGATTTTTCTCATTTATAACATTTATAATGTTTAGAATAATACATTTGTTAATTATTATGCATGAACAATTGCGTTGATTATTGCTTGTTTGTCATTATATTTGTTTTTATCTCGAGAATCAATTCAATTAATTTTATTTTTATAATTTTGGAAATTATTTTTTATTGTTATAATACTAAAATTTGAAAAATAATAACACAAAAAAATTTATTTTTTGGGGATGCTGGAGCGACGGTCAATTAATGTTGATAATTGATAATTGACAGACTGTTTAATTCCAAGCTCAGTTTCTTACATTATTGTTCTGTCTTACTCAAACGTCCTATATCTGTCCTTATCCAATTATTGCTCTGTTACCATTCTAAATCTTTGCTAAGCATACATATTTACGTAAATTACATTCAAATTATATTTTTTTCTAGGCTTTTAATCTTAATTCTACAAATTGAACATAGTTTGTTCAAATAATCCAAAGTCCGTTGAATACTTCTACTACTCATATAAATATAAATATATATTACATATGCGAGGGTTATTTGAAAAGTTTTGAGTCTCAATATGAAGATGGCATTACTCGTCAAAATCTGAAATTCTGGTTTTACTATTACAATTATACAACCGATTATAGAAAGATTGTAACACTTGTTTTTTCGATGAGTTTCAGAATACAATTTGCTCCGATTGATTCTTATAGATCTAACCATTTATGTTCAATCACTCTATAAACAAGGCTGATTATGAGTTTCAAAACCCAAAAAAATCGAAAAAAAGTGTTGTAACCTTTTGTGACCGGCTGTACATGTCTTGCAACGTACCTGTGAAAATTGTAGCCATTTTGGACGCTCAATTATTTGAAAATCATTTATGCCAGTCGATGTCAGTGTTTTCGTTTGATGAAAATCCTTCGAGCCTAAAACCTATTCTACAATGTGCTCTTTATTTTTTATCTCTTCCTTTTTATTTCTTACTTTTTCTCTCTTTTCTCCATTTTATCGACAATTGTATTTCTTGCTATGTGTTTCTTGTTTCTTCCGAAGTTCATTAACGTCTCGGACGATAAAACAAAAAATCAAATAAGAAGCAAAAAGATAAGATGTAAAAAATAATAAAAAACAAGAAACAGAAAACAAAAAGTACATTGTAGAAGGCTTAACTTTGAGCGTAGGAAAAAGCGTAAGAAAAGTTGGGGATCAAATCTGGTGAATATGGTGAGTAGTTAATTAATTCGAACCGCAATTCATAATTTTTTCTTATAGCAATCATCGATATTCCATTTTATGTGATTTTTTTCAATTTTTACAAAAAAACACTAACGACTTTAATTTAACCTCAGGTGACTATGGATGCGGTTGAGTTACCGCGATACTTCGAAACATTTTTTTTTTTTTTTTCGAAACATTAGTCAATTAGTAAAATTCTTTCTTCCGATTGGTTAATCAAATGCTTCGAAGTTTTCGTAGTGTTTTTAATCACATATGAATCAAAAGTAAATTTTTTAATTTTTCTTTTATTTTCTTATGAAATTGATATGCCCGATTTTTTTATTTGTGCGTATTTTAATTTTATAAAAAAATTTTGCTATAATTTTGTAAAATCAATTCAAAGATTTTGATTGCATTGTAATTTGTGATAATTTACGTCGCTTCAACATCCCTTTATAAGTATAATTAGTTTAACGAATACAGCAAATGTTGTTAAATAAATATATAATATTATTCACATGACTGTTTTATATAAGTTTAGTATCTATTTTTAAGGATAATATAAATATTAATACATTTTTAATTTCGAGTTTTTTTACAGGAAATATACGGATCGTATTTTTTCAATACTTTTATACATAGAACAATAACATGAATTAAAATAAGATATAAAAATCAAAATAAAATAGAAAATGTAAAAATTTATGATTTTTGTTATTTTAATATTCTTTTATATGTATACAGAATGAGATTAGAGAATTATGTAAAAAAATAATAAATATATTTTACACATTAAAAAATATTAATAATGTTGAAAAAAATTGTTGCATGCATCACATATTTCTCGTAAACTATGAAACTTTTATTTGAAAAAAAGGAGAAACAACTGAAGTATTTGGAATACAATTAAAATTGAATATCTTTTATATAAATAATATATTTTTATTTTTATATTTTATTTTTATATTTTTTTTTATGCAAACATCCGTCAAATAACGTAAAATTAAATTTCTATTGGATATTTTATTTAATATGTATAAGTTTTATAATTTTAAAAGAAATGAAAAGTATCTTTACAATGGAATTTCAATGTCAAATTTAACATTTATGATTTCATGTAAAAAAATATAGAAACGGAAGTAGAAACGTGGAAAACAACGTTACTCTCACGGTAACAGAGAAAAGTACTTTCTATTTGAAAGTAATTTAAAGAAACGAAATAATTCAGGTAGGATATACCATAATAATTAAATAAATTATTGAATAATTATATTTTTAATTTTTTGTGTTTTTCTATCTCTGATATTTTTTAAAGGCCCGTGTTCGGCAAATAGTGATATGGCCACGATGGCTGGTAGTGAATACACATCCGTAAAGGACTTTTACAGAGATAGGTCGATTTTCATAACTGGAGCAACAGGTTTCATGGGTAAGGTTCTCGTCGAGAAGCTACTGAGATCGTGTCAGGATATCAAAAACATTTATCTTCTAATGAGACCTAAAAAGGGCCAAAATGTGCAAGAAAGGTTACAAGAACTTTTAAATGGACCGGTAAATATTATCTTTGTTTTTCATCACATATTTCATTTTCGAAAAAATTAAAATCATATTATTTTTGGCAGCTTTTTGAAAAATTACGGCGGGATTCTCCTGGCGAACTTTCCAAAATCATACCCGTAGCTGGTGATATTACGGAGCCAGAATTGGGCATTTCAGCAGATGATCAAAATATGTTAATAAGATCCGTATCGATCGTTTTTCATTCAGCAGCTACCGTCAAATTTGACGAGGCTTTGAAGCTCTCGGTTACCATAAATATGTTGGGCACCAAAAGATTGGTTCAATTATGCAATCGCATGCATAATGTGGAGGTAAGAGATTGTTTTTCTTCTAATTTGTTCAATTCAACCAAAACGCCACATTGAGATTAGTTTGCAGTTGTAAATCGAATTTGCGTAATAAAAGATTAATCTGTAGCGATTTCTTTTTTAAAAATGTGCTCTTTACGAAAGATTACAGTGTCTTTTGTCTATGGATGGTTTACATCTCTACTTCATCTCGAAAGATACACATTCGAGATATATATTCTCGAAAATCTTTCGAATGCTTCGTTTTATTTGCTCATGTGATGTACCACATCGATTTTTAATTAATCGACAACTAATCTGTCTAAGTTTCTGCTTAATAGCGAAATATATTCGATTTGTCTCAACAAATTTCAAAAGGTAAATAGAGCCGGTTTATGTACGAGTGTATTTGTACTCTGCACTCTAATTGTATCGCGCGATTTTATCCTAAATCATACACTGATCGTTCATCATTTAACAATCTCATATGAATTTAACAATTCATTTGTTTTCATGATAACAGTAGATTAATCAATGAATTAGTGCGAATGAAATATGATGAAAGTATCAAAGTAATACTATGAAAGTTTCAAAAAATCTTTTAAATTAAAGACATAAATATTTTATTATTTTATGCATATGCATTTTATATTCAAATGAAGCGTTTGAAAACTCGCAAGTGATTATCTTTGATGATTTCCATGATTTCTTTTAGTTTTATGTAACAGTCAGCAGAGAATTTGTACAACTTAATATTTATTGTGTAATTACTGTGTAATTGATCATCAGACAATAATATTTATTCTTCTTTAAAGTATTTTTCTTTTCTTTCTCTTAAGTGTTCAAACTTTGTTTAGAACTTTCCCCGTCAACACATTTTTACGCATTATCATCATTAGGAGCGCACGTTCGATCGACACAAGGCAAAAGATGGGCGTTCATAGTTTTTCCTTTTTGCAATGTATATGTATAAGAATGTACGATAAATATAATTGTTTGGTCATAGGCATTCATTCATGTATCAACGGCATATTGCAATTGTGATCGGAACGATGTTGCCGAAGAGATTTATCCGGTGGGACGGGAACCTGATCAGGTGATCGCTCTGACAGAGTGGATGGACGACAAAATGTTTGAAGAATTTACACCGAATCTGATCGCCAGCCGACCAAATACATACACATTTACCAAAGCATTGGCCGAGCGAATGCTCCAGCGAGAAAAAGGTTCTTTACCGGTGGCGATTGTCAGGCCATCGATCGTACTATCATCGTATAGAGAACCAGTTGCCGGTTGGGTGGACAATTGCAACGGCCCCACAGGGATTATCGCCGCCGCTGGGAAAGGTTTCTTCAGGTAATCACGACGACTAGCCATCATTAACGATTATAATATCAGTATATTATAATGGAATGAGAATAGTTCTTCTCAGTATATCCTCCGGATTTGATTTTCTGACTCCATTTTTGAGGGGTCACAGTACCATGCGTATCAATTTAGCTTTAGAATCTCTTCGGGGAGCAGAGATTTTGTTTTTGCATTTGTTTTTATGTTTTTGCATTTGGTAGTTTGCATTCTTACTCCCTAGAGTTTGTTAATACTCGTGAGGACGTACAGTTTAACGCCGAATCCGAACGGCGAACATGAAAAATCGCATATATGGGGCGCAGGTGGAATTGAACTCAGATTCACGAGTCAATTGCACTGATTTAAGCAGCGAGCTACTCATCACCCCAATGAGAATAGTTATTATTGAAGTATAGATATTGTTATTTTAGTAGCATGATGGCTCATAATTTTTATAAATTATTATTTTTGAATAAATTTATCTTAGAAATCGCGGTTTCTTGCAGAACTATGCTGTGTCATGAGGATAAAGTGGCGGATCTAGTGCCCGTCGACATTGTGATCAACCTAATGATTTGCGCGGCATGGAGGACCGCTACGCAGCGTACCGACACCATTCCGATTTATAACTGTTGCACCGGTCAGCAAAATCCTATAACCTGGAAGCAGTTCGTCGACCTATCATTCAAATATTGTCGACTACACCCAGTGAACGATGCGCTCTGGTATCCGGATGGTCGATGTCACAGCTCCATGATAATAAACAAACTGTGCGTGATATTTCAGCATACGCTACCTGCGTATATCTTAGATATTCTCGCTCGACTCAAAGGTTCGCGACCTATAATGGTCCGCGTACAAACAAAACTTTCCAAAGCCGCCAAGTGTTTGGAATACTTCAGTACGAAACAGTGGAATTTTAGAGACGACAACGTACGACGACTGGGTGAACAACTCAGTCCAGAGGATCGGGAAACATTCATGTTTGATGTCAGAGAAATTTACTGGCCATCATACTTGGAGCATTACATTCTGGGTATACGACAGTTTATCTTAAAAGAGAATCCAGATACACTGCCAGCTGCTCGTTCATACATCACAAAGTAAGATATATCTTTTCAATCTCTTTATTACAGTCTCCCTAAGAGACTGAACTATTTCCTAGAGTCTGTTCGCAGAATATTTATTATCAGAAAAATTTTGAAGAATGAATTATTAAAAGATACCTTTTTACCTTTGAAAATTAAGGATTTTCATAGAATTTTATTGATACTCAAATAATAATTTTTGAATTTTTTCTTTAAATTTAAATTTTGTCTCTTTTTGAAAAAATTGTTTCTTTGATCATTTTTTTATAATACAAATTAATGACAATTTGGTCAATAATAATATACCATATATATCTACGTATATTTATGTATTCTCTTGTATAAAGTTTTATTTTAAAAAAATCGGGATACCTGAAAACAATACACAAGAAAACAAATATAGTGCTCCACTATTACTAGTACTGTAGTGAGCTTTTGCTCTTAGTATCTTATAGATTTTGCTTCATTTATATGAAAATGATAAACATTATTTTGTATCGATTCCATTTATTATATATTCGCATTGTCTGCACTCTAATTTATTTTAATACATTAAAAATCTCTCTAATTTTATCTTTTAATTAAAAAATTTTTAATTAAAAAATATTTAAAATCCGAGAATTCACAAAGAACTTTTTCACAAGATTTGAGTAAACTTTCTAGTTCGGAAGTTAGAATCAATATTAAAAACTTTTGAATCATATTTTAATATTTTCATAATAGAATATTAAAAAATTTATATATATCTTTTTTTTTTTAGAATTCATTATAGAGAATACATCATATTATAGTTTGTGTCCTTTCTTTCTATGATTCTATATTCACGTTTCCTTTTCTTTCATTTTTATTCCATTTATTTGGCAAACAATTTTTAAATAAATGTATGTTCTTACAAATGACTTAAAAATTAATTTAGCAACTTTATTATTTTTTTTTTTTAATAGAAGGCTATATGTCATTCTTTGAATCTTGATTTGCTTATCTATTTACAGACTGTACTGGCTTCACAAAGCCGTGCAACTCGGGATACTAGTAATAATGCTACGAGTCCTGTTGTTACGCAAGTCTGCAGCGCGAAGAGCCTTCTTTTCGCTGCTGTCCATCGTACTTCGCATGTGCCGCTTGATTGTTTGACGGCTCAGAACGAGCCCGATCGATGATCACGATCAGCGTAAAACAAAGCTGTTAACCAGCGGCCGTTATTTAAAGGTGCGATTTGTTCTTCAACCTCGTTGCTCAGCTTCCTCGACGATAAAGTGCTACCTACACATCCATCGATTGGCCTTTTCGATGTTGATAACCGTCGACAAGTAACAACGCCGGTTACAGATACTTGATTCTCGAAAGAGATCGGTTATGATTCGATTGGATAAGTATCCAGCTGATGAAACTGTTTCTCCCACGAGTATATAAGTACGCTCCAAACACTTTGCATATATTATAATAATTATTATTACATTACCGATGTTATTTCTTGTTGCCCCAATGCGAACCGTCGCGACCGTGAATGAAAATTGATGGTTGTCGAGTTTCGTATAGTGACGTAATCGTCATTGCGAGGTTCCATTACACTAGAATAAAAATAAACGCGCATCACCATGATTATTTCGTTAGCGTCATCGTACATCAATATACTTTGCACAATGTCAATTTCTAATAAATGAAAGGAGCCAAGTTATATCGGCACACACACTCGATTGTTAACGCAAGCTCGTTTTAGTCGAGCTAATCGATTTTCAGTATAGTGAAACGCTCGCGAGTAATCACCATTCTTATAACACGGCGTCAAGAATCGTCATGTTTTTATATAGTCGATATTTGACATTCTTTTTCCTTTTTACTCTGTGACATAAGATACTTAGATAGATATTTTGCTACGACCGCACGATGATTCGCAATCACAGAGATGAGAAAATTGCTATCGACTTCGAAATAAACACATGAAGAAATTTGATTAGGTAGAAACGAACGACATCGATATAATAGAGATGTTAGAACAAGTATAAGTCATACCGTTGCGACAACAAATATATAGCTATTTTTTTTAAATTGCCACTGATGCGAAATTCTTTTAACTGTTTTAAACATATTTTGACCAGAACAATGAGAGATCAACATCATTACGAAGACTTATTTTTAAAATATCTGCGCTACAAGTCTATTTTAATGAAATATCTCTACGTATCTTACACATATTGTCACAGAATCAACATTTGACAAATTTTGAAGGCATGGGCAATTAATGAACTATCTGAAGCTATCAATCTAACATGCGATACAAAAACGTAAGCATTGAAATGTAAATTAGAATCGTTGGAAATTTATGTAGAAATGTATAAAAATTCATAAATAAATTACCAATTGATGATAAAACATCAATTTTAAGTTTCATCCGATATATATTTACAATACATCTTGAAAATAATATATGAAATATGAGCGTGAGCAAAATATTAGTAGTATATCAAGTATACACTTTGTCAAATACATTCAAGAAATATCACAGCAGATTGACTGCATTCGAATCAGTTCGCTTTCCGTTATCTTCACTATAATCTTGATAAATTACAGCATGATGCAAATAGATTTACTTGCAAGTAGTCTATCAGATCATCAAAAATCGCGAATGAAATGGAATGTATTATTTGATCGATCAAGGAGTAATATATTCTTTTTGGTTTCTGCGCTCAATCTGCCACCATATTGTCATACAATGACAAAACTTATAGCAGTAATTTTGCAAAATGCACTTTCGACAATTTGATTGTCTGGATTTTTGGAAGATCGTTTCATGTCTGTGAAAAATGTGATTAATTCTCTTGACAATTGTATTTCTAAACTGATAATTCATCACTGCCTATGCCTTCGAGATGACGATGATACACTAATGCCTTGTTTTATTTATCAATTAGCTTGTTAATCACTCCTTTAAATTAATTTATAAAATCAGAGCGAGCTTCTCCTTTTTTGTTTTAAAATCAATGCTGTTGTGCTTCGAGAATAAGAGATAACTTGAAAATAATAAGCATAAATGTAACGGAATATCCGTATTAATTAACAACATAAAAAATGACAAATAATCTTAATTTTGCGCCAAGAAGTAAAAGAGGGGTAGTGCTACGAAGGTCTCCTTCTACTAGTCTCATCTGTATTGTTATTCGGTTACACAGTGCATACAAAAAATAATATTTAATATGTATAATTAATTTAATTAATATTATACTATGCTACCACATACAAAAATTACATTAAAAATAATGAATCATTATGAGTGTTTCGCTCTCTTTTTCCTTACTATCCTAGAAATAAAGTCAAATAGATTTATTTATTAATGAAATTTTGTATTTATTATTAAGAGAAATTTATTCGTTACTTTTAAAAAGAAGAATGGTACACACTTTTTATTGTATTATTACATAATATGAAATTAACTAAAAAAAAAATATTGATAACGTTCATCATGTGTGTGAAACTGGCGTCTCACTTGAAAACTTATTAAATATTCAGAGTTCTGAGTTTATTTTTAATAGTTTTGTAGTTCTATAGGTTAAACAAATAGTTTAAGTAAATAGTTCCGGCCAATTAAAGCTGAGAAATTAAAAATCCAAAATGAGACATCAGGTTCACACAGAGCTTATTTTGTCTAACAAAAGTTCCAGCCACAGTTTCTTGTAGGATTTAAAAAGACACTTGGTTCTAAAGAGAGTTTTGGTGATTAACATTATGTTCTAATTTTTAAACAATTTTTTTCCCTAAAAAGTAATAGGAAGGAAGATGAAACGTTGTCCGATTTTGAAGAATTCTGTTAGTTCTACGATAATTCTTGTATAAATGTATTCTAACATTTTCTGAAGAATTTTGGTCATGTACACTAATTATTTATTTTTTAAATAATTTTTATAGTACGAAAAAGGCGCCTTTCAGGGAATATAAGACGCTGACCGATTTCCGACAATTTTATGAGTTCTATGGTAATTTTCGTGTAGTTCTGAATGTATTCTAACGCTTATTATAAGAGTATTCTAATCATTTTAATTATTTCATTCATTCGATGGCGCCACGTCCCAAAGTCAGGACCTATTATCCGTGATGCGCATGCAAGTTGTACACATACAGATATACAGGATATACGATTTAACGCCGATTTCAAACGGCAGTTTGAAAGGTTTTCTTGGCAATAGATACTCTTGGTGGTTTGCCAGATCGCTGAAGAGCAGCTACGAACGCATAAAAATTTTTTGGATCTACCCAAGATCGAATCCGAGTCTTCTAGCATGCTCTAACATGATAGATTCGCATGCTATCTACTATGCTATGCTCATTTTATGTATTTAAATTTTTTCTAAAGAGTCTTTTCTTATCATGTAAAATATTTGTTAAGTTTTTAAATAATTTTTATCATCCGAGAAAGGCTTTTCTAGATATATGTGAGATGCTGGCCGATTTCCGACAGTTTTGCGAGTTCTATAGTAATTCTCTGTAGATCTGAATGTACATAAACGCTTTCCGAAGAGTTTTGATCATTTTAATTATTTGTTAATTTTTTAAATAATTTATATTATTAAATGAATCATTCGAAAAGAAATATTTATACAGCAGGTGTCGAATTTAGATAATCGATATTATAATTGCCCGTATTGTATGTACATATTTATTAACGGATTAGCAGATCGATAAGTCTTTGTCAGAAGGACAATCATCGCATTCATCGCATTAGAGTTTACGTCTACTTCGTGATGTAATTCGACTATTCTGATACCAAGAGGGACCATATGTAACAAAAAATTTTTTTTGAGCTTCAATGAAATCAATACCTACATATCCCATATACATTTCTTTTTTGCACCAAATTTCTTTTTATTAAGATATCAGGAACAAGCGAAATTGAATAAACACAATTTTAGCCATTCAGCACGAAAAATCTCTGACTCTAGAGGTCTCCATAATCTTTCCTGTCGATCTTAAGATATGTCTTAAGGAACGATAATTTGTTGTCATTTTAAAGCGATTTTAATGAGATCCTTAAAAAGTCATTAAGGACTTAAGGACATTCTTCGAAAAAATCCATTTTCTTTAGATTTTTCTAAAACTTACAGAAACTTATTTTAATATCCTGAATATATGTGCTTTAAAACTCAATACCCGGAGCGGGATTAAAAATCGAAATATTCTACTTCAAAGTTGAAGCGTTTAAAATATATATATATATATATATATATATATATATATATATATATATAT
>Ga0157364_1001704_pt1 | contig 19181 bp, 10 predicted proteins | sample AttsexASBM2_FD_111476 | JGI IMG/M metagenome (GOLD analysis project Ga0157364, IMG submission 111476) | Fungus gardens microbial communities from leaf cutter ant in Ribeirão Preto, State of São Paulo, Brazil - Atta sexdens ASBM2 | ecosystem: Host-associated > Fungi > Mycelium > Unclassified ...
GTTTTATCAAAGAACTAGAATGTATCAATGCACACACACATACATAGAAACATACAATTTCGTACAAACGGTTTAAAAGTAGTCATTGTCCAAATAGGACGATTGCTTTCAGTGGATAGTTCTCCGAATTGCAACTTATTTATTTGAATTATAAAATTTTCAATTTTTTTCTCGTTATTGTACATATTTCTATCTCAATATCGTGAACATTGTTATTTCATATCATACGAATTTATTATATAATTTATTTTTTCGATGTATTAAATTTGACATGAACTAACTCGAATTACTATTTAAATTATTTTTTTGAAAATGAATCTATTTCGTAAATAATTAAATTAGTTTAATTAAATTAGAAAAGCTCGCGTTTATTTTATTTTCTTTTTTTTTATTATTTTGCTATAAAATGTATTGCTTAAAGTACTCAGATCTGTGTCACTTTTAGTGTTTCTTTCTTTCCGTATTTTTCGCGTTGCACAAACGCGTTATAATACCTTATATTATCCATTTGAGCGCGTTCTCGATCGAGCGTTCTCGCTTTCTGCGTGGGCAACAACGCATCGCGAAACCAAGCAAACTTGGCACAACAATAATTGCTCCGGCATGGTAGCTATTAAAGCGCGCGATTTATCACCGCGGGCATCATAATTCAAACAAACACCGCGAGTCTATTGTCTTTAATGAAATTATATCGTCGGACATTAATTATCAGTGAAATTGGAGAGACAGTCGTTATTCACAGTTCTGCGTATCGGATTTCTCTCTTCTGTCTTATTTTTTTCTCGTTACGCTCGTCCTCGCGTCGCCGTGTCATTGATAAAACGCTTTTCGGTAGATGAATTTCGACGCACGACTCTCGTCGCGTTCTGCAATGAATCGTCCATCGTCCATCGTGTTCAATATATTTGCTGTCATTGCACGAAAAATTGTTTTCTCAGATGAATGCTTTTTGCATACAATATAAGTGTAACACCGGTTAAATAAAGGAAGTTTGATCATTCATCAAAATCGAATAACTGATGAGATAAAGTTTTATTTCTACTTATAGGCTGATGTTCATAATTGACGCTTATATTTAAGTATAATCTTAATTACACATAATCTTAAATACAATCTTAAGATGTTATAAGCCAATTACAGATCCGTATTAGAATCTTAATAGATTTTCTACAATAAACCATTACTTAAACTTTAAGTCTTAAGCTGACCAATATAGTCGAATATGAAAAGAATAACCGATTCTATAATTGATCAATTTTTTAAAGTTTAGATATTCTAGAAAATTATCCACTAAAAACAATTGCCATTCTAGCGACTTAAAGTTTAGGTAATGGTTTACTGTAGAAAGCTTATTAGACATTACTTAAGACGATCTTTAATAAGAATGATCTTATTAAATCGTGAAGAATAGACTTGCTAAACTTTTTTCCGACTTTTGAACTGATAAACAGTTGTTTATCTTTTCAGACAGCAAAACTTTCATGTTGTTATACCACCAAAGTTATACTATTAATGAACTATTATTTCATTAGTGTATACGTCACGGAAATGGATCTTACGCGATTATAAGGAAAGCGAAAATGAATTTCGTCCACGGGCTGTGATTCACATGATAATCAGATAAATCATGCACGCAAGGCATTTACTTTATAGCGATCGCACAGTCTCAGCGTTTTTTACTTTAATAATCGGATGCACAAGCAGCCGGGCGGATAATTTTGGCAGAACGGTTTGGTTTATCGTTTACCTCCGTTAACAAAATGGTTTAATTACTTCGCAAACAAGTGGATCAATATCACCGACGGTGATTGCGAGTGTTGATATCGCGACCGAAATTATCGTCATTATATTATAATTTGTCGTTGATTTCTACCTGTCTTCGAATATAATGAATGTTCTGTTTGTTTTTTCTTCGCGTAATTCGTGAAGAAAGGACATGCGACATGACGTTATCTGAAATCTCCTCCGGATTTCAGAATTAGATTAAAGTCAGAATCGATGGCTCATTTGCGAGCCGCACACTGGCGCGGGAAACCGTAAAATTACGTGAGCAGCGTGCAAACTTTGATTCCCTATGACATAATTATTGATCTGCCGGGACGCTTCTCATGCAATGTACGCTGATCGAGAACCTAATTTCATGGGGCACGTTTTCTCTTAACGCGCCCATACGGATCTCTCGTAGAGAGCGGCCGTATCTATATAATAACTGGTTAAATTCCGGTAGTGGCTATCCCTGACGAACGGTAGCCTCTAATCAACCTAATTTCGGGTTCCTTTCCTTCAATACGGGCCAACATTGGAATTATTTCGTAATTGTAATGGATCGGAATGTTGCGCGTTCGCTCTTTAGGAGTCGGAGTCGGAATCGGTCCCGACAACTCATCCGAGTATCTCACTGATCTCGGTCTTGCGCGCTTTACCTTTTTTCTCCTCTCCCATTCCTCATCCACCATTATCGAACCCGTTGTGAATTTGATTTTTTAGACATATGATTACGATCCCCCATCGCATCTCGACGATCGCATGTTGCTTTTTGCGATGCGCCGCACGTGGAAAGCTTGTGTGGCCGGGTATAACAGTAAAAAAAGATGGAGTACATCCTCTTTTATGTATTGTCGAAATTTATTAAAAAATATTTCACATTTCTGTCACTTTTTTCTCTAGTTGTAAAATTTGATTTTATGCATTAATAATAAAGGTTATTATTATTATTATTATTATTATCATCCTTTGACAAATTGCGTAGCGATTTATTTGTGTAGTAAACATATTAGGGCAAAGAAAGATAATTTTTTGTTATAACTTTTCGATTTCAAACGTTATTTCTTCTTAATAAGTAGTCTCATAAAATTATTGGCAAAGATTTGAAAAGGCAGATTTGCATAACGAGCAGAGAGGGAAAGGAAGGCGTTATTCTGATGACGATACTTACGATAATATCTACTTACGATAAAGCATGAAACAATATCGCGAGAATTCTTAATAATTTCGTTCTAGTAATATGCAGTAATATGCACCGTCATTTCGGGAAGTGTTCCTTTCCCCTCCTTAAAAGTTTAGAAACTCAATACCACAGGGGATCTCCCGGACGCTTGGCACTCGGGGTACTCGAAGTAATAATCGGGCCAGAAGTAAACTAGGTCCACGCCATATCGGACAGAAGTAGGGAGCACCCGATGTAGTTCAGCCGGTCGATTTAGAAACGCCTTGGGGGCGTATAACCGACGCGGCGTTATGCTCCTACAAGCTGAACCACTCCAGTCGCCTATTCGATATTCAATATACCGCGGTGAAATTGTCGCCGCTCTCTTGTACGCAATAAAGTACGGCGAAATAAGCGGGCGAGAGAGAATCGCGACAGACTAATGCGTGTACACAGATTGAAATCCGCCGGAATGTGGTACCAGTCGCGTGAATTATACTCTAATTAAAAGCAATAACGACGACGCAATTATCATGGAAAGATTATCTCGCGATCGTGAGTCGTTGTGTTCGATCCTGATTACTATCTCCTCTCTCTCTCTCTTTATCTCTCTCTCTCTCTCTCTCTCTCTTTCTCTCTTTTCTTTTCTATAACAGTTGTATGAAATATCATCTGACAAATTTAAACTTCGTTTTTGTTATGCGTTTTGGAAAATACAACCGCATGGTCGAAAAGTTTGAAAGTCCAGTGATCCTGCATAAAAAAAAATAATTTTATTGAAATTTTGTTATTTAAAAATTTAGTTAGATATATGTAGATTGAAAATAATTTTGTTGACCATCAAAATAATTATGTACCTAGAACACTCAAGCTCTGGTTGCTAAAATGTCAAAACTTTTTACAGCATTGCAACTTTTTACATCATCATGCTTGAACTACGTCCTACATATTTTAATATTCCAACAAAATTATTTTCAAATCCATACTAACTAAATTTTTTAATACTTCAGCAAAACTATTTTTTTCCGTGTGGTTTAAATATAAATTTTTGGTTACTTGGGACTTTTATAAGCAAAAATGTTAGAAATTTGCTGTCTTTATCACCAGATTTTTTAATGTATTTTTATTATTTGTTACGTTTTTGCTTTATAATTTATGTATGCTTTGATTAGCTTGTTTTTATCTTAGATAAAATTATAATAATTGTATCTTATTTTTTGCATCTCTTTTTTCACTTATAATTATCCGATTTATTATAAGCCAATCTGTTATGAAATAAAGTTGTTTACTATTAACATACATAGTAACATAATTTATTTATATACATAACAATTTTTTCGCCTACATGTTAATCAAGATTATTTATTACATGAAATATCAAAAAATTTAAATTTCCTTCTGTAATTTTTTTTTATATTGAACATTGAAATATGTATTTCTATAATAGATATATTAATATTTTTTTAATTTAACAGCAACAGAAACGTTACACTTTTATGACGCTCTAGTTTGAAGCACTCTTGTCTTCCTCAGGAAGACAATATAATGTACAAAGGGAAAAAGTGAGACTAACTGAGCGTCGCGATCGGATAACCGCCATCTGTAATTATGCGCTTGAAATAAGAAGATGGTAGTATACCGAATGAATAAGTAATAGAAAAGGTATAGGGTTCCGCGCATTAAATGAAGCCCGGGATAATGGCGGAATGTAATCGTCCCTTTCATCGGACTCATAAATCAGCGTCTCGCGATACGATGGTATCAACGAGCTATAAAACATATCGGTGAAATGCGCCTTTGCTTATTATCATCGTTAAATAATCGAGTGGCTTTCTATGATTTGTTACGATGTCCACTTAGCCTTCATAAATCGCCGGGATCAGCGCGAATGGATTATTCTGATAATGAATGGTTCATTCTTTGCTGTGCTAAACTGACACTGCATCAAATGAATTTTGCATCCGCTTGACGATCAGTTTTGCCGTTATAATGACTGTTTGATCTTTGAATATTTATATGCCTGTCGACATTGCTTACTTTGCGGTACGTTTGTGCAGAATAAGAAAGATTTGAATATTCCTTTATTAATAATAAGACTTTAATTGCGAGCAGATGAATATTTGAAGCTTTTTGAAGTACTTGCTATACAAGATTTTGGTATCAATTATTTTATTCAAAAACATATAATAGACTTGCGAATGAAATTGCGATGAGATTCGTAAAAATTTTTAATTTTAAGATAGCAGGAGACATAATATTCATTGAACTCGTCAAATCGTTAAAAAATTAGTATAGTATTGACTGTTCCGATGACAAATCGACAAAAAGACTAGCTAATGGATGAGCCTTTGCCTTAATGATCCGAAATGATCATCGAGAGTGAACCGTTAAGATGTTTTTAACGATCGAAATGATCGGTCATGACATCGAACTTCATAGAGTCTCAGCGAGCATTGCACTTAAAAAAAAAAAGAGTTGATGCTCTCGTTGCGAAGCGAGCTTAGCCGATTGGATGGTGACCGTCGCGAAAGCATCCGCGAAAACGTCGCCGTTTCCCTGGGACACCACGCCGTTTGTGGTTTACCGATGGCAGGGCAAAATGATCGCGGCGGCTAGGAAATAGCTCGGCAAATAGCGCGGCTACCCTCGTTAACTCGATTTAATGGCACGTCGTTAGCGGTCGTATACGCCGGGACGCTGGTGACCATAAAAAAAGGTGATGCACTTGGAATTTGGGATACGGGGAATCGTTAACGGCTCCGGACGGAACGCGGCTATTATTGTGCCTTACCAGTTCCCGGCGCACGCACGCCGTGCCTATAAAGGGCGATAACGCCAAGAATTGCCGGCATAAAACTTCTCATTTCGGTTTCATCTCGATCTCGATGTAATTCAGTTAACTTCGATCTCTTGTTGTTGCTCGCGTACGGCGCCGTTGCCGGGACGTTACTGAGAGAAATGATTTTGTTATAGAAATAAATCAAAGGAAAGCAAATGTGATATATTTGTTAAAAAAAACGATCGATTTGTTACGATTGTAAATTAATTCGTCAATGTAACAAATAATCAATAGTATCGTTAGCAAATAAGAGTCTCATATATATATATAAGTCATAGACGTTACAAGGTCTCATAAGAAATTGGTCAATTCTAGTCAAGTATTCTCCCTATATTAGACTATACTTGGTCGGTTAAAATTTATCCAAAAAATAGGTTAGATTCTATATAATTTGCTTCTGTTACTAATAATTGGTTGGTATAGCAAACTAGCAGCAATTACAACAACAAAATTTGTTGTCACATATTTACCGATTAAATATCGATCACCGATTAAAGGTATTGATGGCTTGTTAAATTAACAAAATCCTTTCTCTCAGTGCGGCGAGGAATCTCGACTGTGGTACTTTAGCATTGATTGTGCTGGGAGGGTGGGGAGGGGGGAATAATTTTGCAGCAGAAAAGGGAAGACTTAAAAAACTAATTTCTATTGTTCGAAAGATTGGCCAGCGATCGAAGTTCTGTAATATCGAAATTGATTAATTGATATTTTGGATATAATTATGTATTAGTGTGAATTTAATTTGTGTTACAAAACTTTATTTAATGGTGGGTCCAAAAATCTTCTATAAGATAAGTGAAATATTCTATGATCTCTTACACGTCTCATATCGATATATATTACACCTACATTGCATCGAGATGAATTTATATGTTACAATTGACTATTTCGCATAGTCAAGACTATGCTGTAACAGTATTTGCATCTCAATCGATGAATTCCAATCTTCGTTGCATAGCTCGTGGCGAGGCTGTAGTAATTTCGAAATTGCGAGATGTATTTCAAAGGGATGCGATCATGTAACTAGCCTTTCGAATATATCTGGTCATACTAAATTTTTAAGCATATATATATATATATATATATCTCTGTACAGTACAATTCGTAATGTTACAAAACATAGTATGCGTGTTCTTACAACATTACATGCAGAAACTAGTTAATAATAGCCATATGACAGATTACGTACAAAATACATATAAAATTATACCGAACTTAGAAAAGGAAACTTGTGAAATTCTTATCCGTTTTCAAAAAATACTTTGCAATATTTTTGCAATAATCCTTAAATATTTTGAAAAATATTGCAGATGTATTCTTGAAATATCAATATAATATTAAGAAAATTGTAAAAGACTATTTTCAGATAAAAATCTGAATATTATTATTTTATATATTATTTTAGTATATCTGTAAAAATAAAATGTAATGTAAATGAAGACATTGATAATAAATATTACTTTATTTTTCAGTTACTTTAACAATTGTTATCACAATTATTATTATAATTAATTTCTTGTTTTAGATAATTTTAATAATTGTGTTTTAATATTATACACATAATTATACGCATGTTCTTACATTATTTGTATTAACAGAACTAAAACTTTGCTTTATCTAAATGTTCATTACTTTTATTTATAACGAGAGCAAAACAATCATGTGTTAAATTGTACAGAATATATACGTGAAATTGCACGGAGTTTAGAAAAATGAGGTCGAGCGAAATTTTCCTCGCTGTAAACTATATCTTCACCAGAGTTAGATTTTATTCTGCCACATGGTAGCCAGTAAAATATATTCGGACGAAGAAGAGAGACAGCGAGAATGGAAATACGAATCTTAGATTGAAAAATCCCATCTCTCGACGATTTAAATCCCCGTGAACCGGCGCGACGCAAAAATTCTCCACACTTCAAACGCATCCCAGATTAAACCCGTCGCGCAGCTTCGACGATTACACACCGTCGTGTCGCTGGTAACATGGGAGACGAGGGGCGGCACCCTCTTCGTCATCGTCGGCGAAACGTGGCTTTCGAGGGATGAGCGAACACGACAAGGAGACTCGGGACACGTCCTTTCCTATCCTTTTCACCCCTTCTCGCTATCCTCACTATAAACGGCATCGGTACATCGGCCCTGCCTGCGAAAGAGGGATAGACAACAGTTTCAATCTGATGGTCCAATTTTCGGGAGTTGGATGAAAACGCACGTCCAGTGTATGCGTACGCATGCGTGCTTGCGTTCGGATACATGCTCAGTGTATACGTTTGATACTCTTTGGAGCGCGTAACGCGGCTCATTTCGTATTCTAGTAGGTAGTAGTCGGATATTCCGAATGGCGTTCGCTCATTGTGACACTAAGCTTACGATACGTCGACATTATTAGAGCAACAGCGCTCGAGATTGATTCGATATCGGTACACAACAGATACACAGTTAAAAATGTCATGAAAATGTACTTTTAATGTACATTTAATGTATTTTTAAGTTACATAAATTAAATTCAATTTTATGACACCAAATTAAATTTAATGTATTTGCCACTGAAATGTATATTTGTGTACATGTATTGTACATGAAATTTAATGTACTTTTCATAAATAAAATTTTACGAAGTTCAGTTATACATTAAATTTTATGTAGATAAGCATGAAATTTAATGTGAGTAAACGTTAAATTTAAGTTATTTATAACTTCATTTTCATTGACAACGTTAAATATTTGTAATGCACCTGCTTGAAATTTGCTTCCATTACATATGTAATGGAAGCAGAGTTCTATTTTTTTTAAGTGTACATAAAAAGCAGGAGGATGAAACAAAACAGTTTATTTTCTGTAATATGAACTAGGATATTTTTGGAACTTAAAATGATATATATATATATATATATGTTTGATTTGGTGAAAGCGAGAAAAAAACTGTTCTAGTGCAGGAATGAAAAACAGGCCTAAAGATTACGAGCAAAGGAATTCATAGCCTCTTTGAAAATAAAGGAACGTTGTGAATTGTAAAGGTAGATGAGAAATATCGATGTTGCATAGTTTGCAGGTTATAATCATTTATTGTTTCGAATATCTGGAATATAGGACGCGAGAGTTACGGGATTTTTGAAAGCCGCCCTGTGGTTGAAAGCCGCACATCGCGGCAAGCGTATTTCCGAATAACGTAGCCGCTAGTGGTATTCGACATTGAATACATTGAAAGCGTCAATTAAATTTAAGCGTCCCTGTTTGACTGCCGGCGATTCGTGGGCTCTCTGCTCGGCTCGGTTATGCTTGCAAGCGCGCGAGCACGTGCGCGAGTCCGCCACGCGTGCAAGATGCAAGAGCGTTGCAGGCGCGGCGCGGACATGCATACATCGATCGAAGCTCATGGACCGTATTTGTGGATCCTCATGCGCGAACGGCGTAGAGATGCATTATGAATATTCAACCGGATATATACCCGGCATGGCTGTGCTCGAATCCATTATTCATCGCCGCAGCGACATCGGTCCGGGCTCGCGGCTTCCGCGCCAAAATCTGGCCGGGCGGACGCGCGACGAACGATGAAACGGGCTCGGATTTGCTTTTTTTTTATGCTCCTTTTTTTCATATCTGGCTGTCTGATGAAAATACGAGTGAGAGATGTATTGTAGTTTAAATAAAAGAAGAATCGCGACGGGTCCTAGTAATCTTTAAATTATATGAAAATTTCTGAGATCTCAGAGCTTCGCGATTGCTTCGACGAAACTTGCCAGGTTATTTAATTTGTCCCGAATGCCGGCAATTGTAGTTAGGATAACTTATATACTTTGTATTCAAGCAAATTGTACAAACGAAAATAAAAAAAAGTCTTAATATCATCACTAAAAGTTTTAGGAAAATTGGATAAGTTTTGCCGGATGATGAAATGTAAAAAGAGCGTACAGAACTCGCTCTCCAACTCTCTTTTCTTTTTTTCTTTTTCTCTCTTTCTCTCTTGTCGAGTTTCATCGGCGCGTCTGGCATCTTCTTCTATAACATCCCTTCTGCTTTCTCCTACGGGCTCAATCAGGCCTATCCTTTTCTCTGTCGACATCCTCTTCTTCTTCTTCTTCTTCTTCTTTTACATCTCCTTTTCATTCTTTTGGTTCCTCCGGATATTCCTCATGGTCTTATTCGGACGCGCGAAAGAATGCGCTGCGTTCGGCCTAATAACCCCTTCAAAAGGGACGGGAAGAGAGCTCCGCTTACGCAACAGTCTGTGGCCGGATTTTTGGAATTCCTGGCCGCGCGAAACGCACCATGATCTCCCGTCGGATCTCGATTGCTTCTGAATTACTGACATTTCAAACTGTTGATGGCGAAATCGCAGATCAATCTCGTCGTTTTATCGATGAACGATGATGCGTCGACGAGTCATCCTAGACATTGTCGAACGCTACAAAATTCCTGTTTTTTGAACTTCGGACTTATTCATTCAAATCGACTTCAAATTTCGACAAATCTTATCTGCGCACAGTTGATGAAACTAAAATAATATATTTGCAAAATTTTGCATTTATTAAGCACTGAAATCTGCTTTCGTCCGAAAATATTGTTATGTCTATATTAATTGTGATTTTGACTCCATACTGTTTTATTTTTAATTTCTGACATCAGATACCGTTGATCAATAGTGAAATTTTGAATTAAATTTCCGTTAACGTAAAATTATTAAATATTACTCTCTCACATTATTTAATTCTCTTCAAAATTCTTGAGTGTTAAATCACTACAATAGCACAGGACTGAAATTATTGATATATTTCTATTATTAAAACAATTGTCATTTATTTCTGCAGTTTATGCAAAAAATATACTTTAATATAAAGAATTCAACAAAGATTCCAGATTTCCAAAACGCGCAGCTCTATATTTGCCTACGCGACGATTAATCGCGCGCTATTGAAGGAGGCATTATCGACGATTACAGCCTCTCGTAATGTCCCTGAATAACCTCAATTTACTTCATAAATGCGAGGGCGCTCGTTCAAAGGACACACGCGTTCACTTCACGCGCCTAATGAGCCTCGAATAATCGCGCGCCCTTCCACGACGCACCCTTCGCTTATCGCCGAGATCTCTTCGCTATCTGCGAACGTAATCGCGAAGGGCGGTATACCAGCCGATACCAGCCTCTTCGCTTCACGAATATACGCGTACTCTGAGGCATCTGCACGGCGTTATGCAGATTTGTTACATCGAGAGATAATATGCAGATTTGTTACAGCGGCGAACGATGCGTTACCGATCGCAAGTCTCGTGGGATTACGAATGTGAGATCTTAGAAGGATCGGGAACGCGAAGAAATGCTGCATTTGCGTTAGACTGAATATAGACCGATTTCCCTGGCACGAGAACTACGATAAAAGAAGAGAAATAAAAAAGGGAAATTTGAAAGTTGAAAATAACAAAAGTGGCGTACGAAATATCATTTAATTATTTTTCAAACTTTGATATGTGAGAAAATTTTGCTGAAGTATCTAAAAATTTAGCTAGTTACGGATATGGAAATGATTTTGTTGGTTCTGGAAATAATTACATAGAAATCTCAAGCATGAGTAATACTACAAAAAGTTCTAGCAACAAGTTTAAGTCCCCTTTATTTTAATAATCCAACATAAATTATTTTCAGATCTGTTTCTAACTAAATTTTTAGATACTTCAACAAAACCGTTTCTTTTTCTGTAAATAATTCTACTCTATATTGATTTTACTAGTGTGTTAATTTTGTTAAAAATAAATGTATCAGATTTAAAACAAATAGTATGATATTCTATGCGTCATTCTGTATTTTCTCTCAATTGCAATTTTTATTATCTGAAATTAGTATTAATAATACTACGACTAGCAATATCTATTTGATCGCTAACTAAGTGTTTCGCTTTGTTCTAGGTAAGTTGTGACTGGGGAACCGCAATCGACCTTTGGATAATAATTCGGCGGTAGAAAGCTCAGAATGACGTTCAGATGCATGCCGGCCTTTCAGACCCTCGGAGGCGGCGACTGCGGTGCATCTTGGGTGAGTGCATCGCACTTACATAAGAACGCAGGTCGTTGCAAATCGTAGGCACCACAAATGGTTCTTCTTCTGCGGATTCATGAAATACTTGACCGCATCGATATATTCCGCTGGTTTCAACGCTCTTTGACATCTTCGTCGTCGTTTCCCCTTCCTCTATCCGCATGGCATGCCATGCCAAACGCCGATAAACCACACGCGATACAAAGGACTCGTATCGGCGATATTTGCGCGAGCGTTCGTTTTTATTCAATTAATAGTCTGTCAAGTTTTTCAAAGCGTTGCTACCGGCTTGGCGTATCGGGCCTTCGTAATTTTATCGAGATTTTCTCTGAAATGCGTAACGATATATTTTTACGCGTCCGACGATACCAGGATTTCTGCTATCAGAAACTCTCTGCTCACACATCGAAACTTTTTTAATCATACCGGAAATGTAAATTATTTAATTACCAGCGAATGGCCGAGGTAATGGAAGTGCCTTTTGTATTTTTAATGACTTGCGGTTGAATTAACGATGATACGTTACAGCTCGAAAAACTGCGCCCTTTGCGCGCACAAACATTTGGTTTGTTGAAAAATCGCCAATTAATATCGCCGTAAATTCATAATTGTACAACAAGTGTTATTACTGTTAAAAGAACAGTGCAATATAGCAATCCTAGCAATTTCCGCGGCTTCCGCCGCTTCCAGATAATATATGACTCAATTATCCTTTTGATATATTAGAGCATTATAATGCTTAATGCTACGAAATTATTTTTTTGAAACTTGTCGCGACACATAGATTAAACAACATTAACTTAATAATTTCGATTATCGATATTTTTGAAAAACAAATTTTTAGGATATGACGAATTATGAGATTTTAATCTTTAATTTCAAGCTGCAACAACAAATTTCGATACTATATTTAAAAAATAATTTAAATAGAGAAGTCCGCAAGAAGCATTAATTAACAAAAAATGAGATGACTCATAGTCGGAAAGAACAATTTTGTTAAATTATCTAAAAATTTAGATAAGTAGGTATAATCTGAAAATAATTTTGTTGAACGATCAAAGTATAGATGCTCAAAGGCTGATAACTAGAATGTCAAAGCCTTTGCTCATCATGCTTGAGTTTTTTATGTAATTATTTTAATAGTCCAACCAAATTATTTTCAGATCAATTTTAGATACTTTATCAAAAGTATTTACTTTAGACACTTGAACAAAATCGTTCTTTCCACGTGTCAATTTATAAACGTATTTCTAGATATTTCCTATCGGGAAATCTTTAAAAATCTCTCTTGTAGCGAAAGGACATAAACTTATGTACGAACTCGCGCTATAAAGTTTAGCACGTCTAGACGTATCGATTATATTACTCTCACGCGAATTCGAACTCTCTTCAAGCTCTCCAGACTGATTTATAAAGAAATAACATTGGATGATGTTATAGCAACAACGGAAATTGCTGGAAAGTTGTCGGAAACGCGAAAATGGTGTGTCGAATCACGAAGGGGTTAATTACAAAATGGCATTTTAAAACAAACACACGACAACAGTCTCGTGTTCCGTCAAAAATCGTGAACGGAGTTTTTACATATTCCGTCGTAAACAACGATTCTCTTCAACTCCTTTCTCTTTCCAATAGATAGACGGATTTGTAACGTGAGTGCAAGATTGATAGGAAGACATGTACTTCGAATGATCTCATGTCCCCAGATTGTCGCCATCGCGAATGAACTCAATCATCACAATAGATCAAAATACGAAGAACATATATCTCGTTGATTCTGAAGGATCTATCCAGACAGACATGCATAGTCATAAACGTATATCTAAAGAAAATTATTCAATCGCGTTTTACGTACGTTTTCATGATAGAAATTTTAATTTTTAATTTAATTTTTTATGACTTACGTCTATGATTTAATTTTTTAAAGACTTACGTCCAGGATATACAGAGATGAGATACATAAATAATTAGCGACTTCGCTGTTTCGACGCTTACCAAAACAATACAAAATTTAACAGTAAACTGACAAGTTGCAATAGAACATTTATAGCACATTTTCTCGCTGCGTTTTCTTGCGGAAGCGGATAAGAAACGATGGAGACCATTTGCTTTGGATAATAACGCGGCGTAAGACCCCCTCCTCCCCTCCTCCCCTTTAATGCGCCTATGCGACTTCAAACTTGGTACCCATCGCGAATCCGTGCGCAGATTCCTTCTTATTCTCATTCCATTGTTATTACTTTATTCCTTTTCTCCCCTCTTTCTGAGACAAGTAAATAACTCCTCGTCGTTTACTTACCCTACCCCCGAGTTTATAATGGAAATTATCTTATTTGTGTTGAAGTCTCGTTTTAGTTCTCGACAAAGTCCAAGCTCGTCGACGGTAGAAACGACGTCGGAGTAAAAAAAAAGAAAGAAAGAGAGAGAGAGAGAGAGAGAGAGAGAGAGAGAGAAAGAGAGAGAGGATAGGGAATGGGGGAAAAAAGAGCGTAAGAAGGATTCGCGCGATGAGAATAAAAGAGAGAACGGAAAACGAGGAAACGAGTCACCGACGGAGAGTGGCGATGGAAGTGGAATAAAGGAAGGATAGAATGGCGGGAGCTCGACAAAAAAAAATCGTTGACTAATGCTCTGTCTCTCCGCTTCATTTCGTATTTTATTTCGGAAAGAACGATTTCAAGGCGAATATCTTAGAATATCTGAGGTATAAAGTACAATTATGGCAAAATGCTTCTTAGCTATCGTTCATTCGCAATCATAAGAATATGACGAAAAATTAATACAAAGTACATTTTCTCTCCTAGTGTCTTTAATCTTTATAAAACGAGAAAGCCACTATGTGTTGAAAAACTGTTATATTTGAAGCAAGGAATACAATATATTGAAATAATTAATTATAACTTTCTTAAGGAAAAACTGTAAAATTTTAAAAATAAACTTCTGCATTCTCTCTCTCTCTCTCTCTCTCTCTCTCTCTCTCTTTCTCTCCAAATACTACAATATTAAATTTAACTTAATTTAAATTGCTTTTATTCAATATATCGTTATTTTATACTATTAAAACAATGGTTAAATTTGAAACTATACAGTGTCAATTTGACATCATGTAGCGTTAAATTTAAGCGTCGTTTTAATATAAAATAACGATATATTGAGAAGCAGTGGCAACTTTAATTAGATTAAATTTGACACTACAGATTTAACAGTGAAGGTTTAAATGAACCAAAACTCTATACTCTATACTTAAATTGTTAGTGCAAATTGTGTTGTGTTACGCTACATTCGGAAGATGAATTGTCGATCTGCACGCCAGGACGTCGTATGATTCGCAGTACAAATGATCGTTATTGTATTAGTTTCATTCACTCAGCGAGGGGCTAACCAATATACCCCCCATATGCCAATCGCTTATTACGAAACGGGCAGCACAAACGTGCCGATCCGTGCAGTCGCGTTTTTAACGTCTGATTTTTACCGAATGACACGAGGGTCGTTAATTATGTAGCGGAGGAATTTTCGATCGCTTCGTAATCAGTAAACTTGCGAATTTCGCTGAGATTTCAAGCGGATTCTTCATATTTTTTTTTAGTAGATTGATCTCGCTCGCTTCCTCCTTTGTTTCTAGTTTCCGTCTCGTTCGTGTTCGTCTCCGCGAGAGAGAGAGAGAGAGAGAGAGAGAGAGAGAGAGAGATTGTTTCGTCTCAAAACAATCATGCTGCAGTCGATTTTAATTTTCAAAGCAAACAAGGCGTTATCACCCACAGCGGCTCGTCCTTTCCGCTTCATTCTTTCTTCAACTCGTGAACATATTTAAATCGAAGCGCACGCAAGATTCCTTATTCCTGAGATTTTAAGAATGTTAAATATACTTCGCTTTAGCGTAGAATCTTTATTTTAAATGAACATTGTTTTTATGTTTGATTTAATTTATGATTGATTTAATTAATAATATATATAATATAGTTATTTTCTACTTAATTTTTATAAAATTTGAGCGGATGGTATTTTGCTTCGAGCTCTTTTCTCTGAATAACGAATCTAATCTCGGAGGAAACGATAATGTTTTTATTCGATTAGCATGAGAAATGTCAAGAAATGACAACTTCAAATTATATTTTAATAGGTTTCGCAATTCTCTGCTATTCTAATGATGTATCTGCTTAAAATACAGAATACATTATTAAAAGAAAATACAATTTTTAATACATCGATATGATACATGCTAATAAATATATTCTTTTTATTATCTCTTCTGCATTATAAAATCACATTAAGATATAAATAAATCAACTAACTAAGTGAAGAAAGGGCTAGTATAATCAAGCCTATATTTTGGCTAATAATATTTTTATATTATTCCTATTTCTAAATACATCAAACTGCGCACCGCTTACTGTCGGATTTGAATCGTATTCGTACACATAAATTGAGGCCGAACCAAGCTCTAATTTCAATCGTATTGGCTTCTTTTCTATTTATTTGATTCATTTATATACAGCGGTATAGTAAGAAAGATTTGCTACTGTTTTAAGTAAATTCTCCTGATTGTTAACCAATTTTGTCCGCGAGATTCATTTTTATCCTTTCAAATATAGAAAGCAAGATTCTGAAAAAGTAACTTCTTTGTAAGAAACATATTTACATGTTTGATTATCGAGTCCTGCAAGTATGAGACCGTCTTGTGCTTGACGGACGATTTTCAATTACAAAGTGCGCAGCAGCAGTTAAAAAAAAAAACAAGCCAAGAAAAGAAGAAAAAAATCTAGGCATGATGATGCGAGGAATTTCAAGTCGCGTGCAAGATCGCGCTTTCAGATTAGATCATCAGCACAGTTTGAACGTCGCAGCTCCGACCGCGGCGAGGCGTAACCACGTCGCGTTCCAACACGCTAATGAATGGCCAAGCCACAGTTTCAGTTCGCTGCACGCGGGTATCTCGCTAACTATTCCCCGTTCGCCGCCGATCGTTTGGTCGTTCCCTAGTTCTTTGCCTTTGCATCCACCATTCGCCGCGGCTCGGGCGAATCGCACGTAAAGCAGCGCGTCCACACCTTGCAATTACGAGATATAAGGGGGGTCCCACCCACTCCGCTGCGATCCTTTCAACGTAACGGGGCCGACCCTGGTTCTCCCTCTCGAGTTTCATTATTAATTATCAGGTTGCTACTATGTTATTAGTGCACTAGGAGAATCCACTCGTCTCTCCGTCCCGCGATTTAAAATGCGATTCTTAATCCTCATGCCATTGCCGCCGCCGCGTGCTAAGTCGTCACTGACAAATACCAACACGAATGCGATTGTGCGTGCGTGTGTACTATAATCTGCCAAAGCTAGCCTCTACGAATCACGAGTGAATCATATGTGCGGTTATTATTATTATTACTTAGTTTAAAATACGAAGTTTTAACCCTTTTTGATTATATGTGGAATTTTACACCTTCTTTAGTAATTCGGATTTTCGAGCTTCTCTCTCTCTCTCTCTCTCTCTCTCTCTCACACAATACAGATTTTTATATTTCTCACTACATGAAAATCTAAAAAAAAATTCTTGCATACTAAAAACTTTGCACGTTAAAATTTAATAACGAATTTTTACTCTCATAAAAGTCGGAATGTATTTTATTAATTTTTCCGAATTTACATTTATCTACTGGTATTTACAATCAAAATATTTATATTTTTAAAGTTTCAATTTGGCTGACGAAGGATTAAGAGTAGCAAATAAAATAAACAGAACATTACGTTTTTTGAGATAATAGATCGATAAATAATGATGTAAAAATTTTATCTATTGTTTGTTAGAAATATATACTAATTATAGTTATAAAGTATAGATACTATATTGATACTGCAAAAAGAAATTTTCGAAATGTTAATTAAAATATATTAAAATGAATTTGAAATTTTGTCAAAATCTGAAGTTTGAACAATCAATTACAAATAATATCTTTTTACGATTTTTCCTTAAATTGAAATTTGAAATTTGCAATTATTCAATTTTCTTTACGAATTTAAATAAAAAATTAAAAGCTACGAAGTTTGTGAGTAACTTCATAAAATTGCAAATATTCTAAAGATAGATAAAAATATTAGGATCCTAATTGCAACATAAAATGAAGTAGACGTAAACAATTTATGTGCATACACGTATTAATATGTTGCTAATGTTTACTATTAGAATTCCAAGCAACGCGAAATGTTTATTACCTGCATTGCATTTCCGAAGAAATCGCCACAATCCGATACTTTCAAATTCTATCAATTAATGTGTCCGATTGCGAGCAATGACAATTAAATAATTTATGTTAATTGAATTAATATTAATTGATATATCGAATCCAATTTGATATTTCTCAATAATTCTAAAAAAATAAATCTTTTTATTTTTAACAAACATGAAAAAGTACTGTAGTAAGTGTTACTTTTGTATTTATAAATTGTTATTTTTAGCATCACGAAGTTATTTTCTTTGCATATTCGATATTGATTCACAACCTGAGCGTAATATTTCAACGATAATTCAGTCATTTAAATTAACCAGCAAACAAGTATATTTTGTTAATAATTTCGATGAATTATTATAGAGAAGAATGAGGTAGCCCAGAGTTTTTAGTTACTGTGATGCAAATTATCGAGTTAATTAAGAGGAAAACAAGTGTAACAGCGCAAAATTTTTTCTAGATAGCAAACCCGTTGATGCGCGTTCACATGTGCTCATTAATGTTTTTCCGCGACAAAAACGAATTGCAGCACAGCACGGCAGAGCGTAGCGTAGCGCGACTGGGCAAAGGAAAAGCCGCGGCTCGCCCTCGTTTCTCCTTTAGCGAAACGGCCCGGCTTTGTGAGGCGTTTGCGACCGTTTGTGTACATGCTGCTGCGACAGTGCAAGAGTCGATCTCCGACTCGTACGGCCGCGAAACAAAGCGCTCTCGCTGGCAAACGAGCCGTCCTGGACCCCGAGGGGCGGCGAGTATTTCACCAGAATTTACGTTGCATTTCACGCTGCTAATACTCTCGTGGTATAATTATAATTAGCGGGCTACGCCCTTCACACCGCCTCCTTCGAAAGAGTTCGTTGTGGATATATACCTGGCGTGTGTATCCTTCACCTTGATATCCTCTTGGACCCGCTTGTAGGCACGTGTGTGTGTGTGTACGTGTCTACATGTAAACGGACGCGCAGGCTACATGACTATTAGTGATATTGCTGTATTATTAAATAACGTCAAGACGAAGCGTGATGCTTGGGGCAAGTCTCGTTGCATAGTTGTATTGTTTTGCTAAATTTTCTGCTTGTTTTATACACACTTACACGGCATTAACAATGAGCTCTAAACATCTAGGAGAAGCATCTTAGAAAAAGCGAAGGAGATATAATTATTTAA
>Ga0157364_1001705_pt1 | contig 19177 bp, 11 predicted proteins | sample AttsexASBM2_FD_111476 | JGI IMG/M metagenome (GOLD analysis project Ga0157364, IMG submission 111476) | Fungus gardens microbial communities from leaf cutter ant in Ribeirão Preto, State of São Paulo, Brazil - Atta sexdens ASBM2 | ecosystem: Host-associated > Fungi > Mycelium > Unclassified ...
AATTTTTTCAACAATTGGAAAATTCTTAACACATTACAAAAATATAAAAAATTCGATTTTTCAATTGAAATAATCTTCACGCCATTTATGATTAAAGGAGATTGATTATATAGCAACAATAAACTAATTTCGAAAGAAATTCACAATTACCTGAAAACATACACGATACAGCTATTAGAAACACGCTAATTCGCAATTCGCGTGTCACAAGTACATAATAGGTTCACTGGGAAGCTATCATGGAAAGGTTTTCATCGAAATTATTTTAGTCCTCATCAATTCTCTTATTACAGATAATCAGCGTTTGAAACAACAAATAAATAATTATAATTAACTTTACGACAAGCCTCTTGATTTTGCGAATTGAAAACGCTTATATATTTACATCGTATTAATTGGTGTTTCGATCGTTGCGAACTGTGTATTGGTTGATGAATATCTAGCTGCGCGTGAATTGTCACAAAACATTTGAAATTCGCGAGGCGGAAAAACAAAGCTGGCCAAGGGGATGGAAGGGAAGAATGAATGTTGCGGGAGGGAAGAAAAGATGAGTTAGCGAGAGGTGGAGGAGAGGATTCGAAGCAAAACGTGCAGATGAGAGAGTGAGAGCGGGGGAGAGAGAGAGAGAGAGAGAGAGAGAGAGAGAGACGACAAAGAGAAGGACGAAGAGGGATGGATGTTAACGGAGGAAGGGGGAAGGAAGGTTGTGACCAAGAAAAGGAAGGAGGGACGAGCCAGGAAGAAGTCAACGTCCGAAGATTACGGCAATGACATTCACTTTTTCTCACTCTCTGCCTCGTGTTTCTCTCGTGCTCTCCGAGTTTTTTTCTCTCCTCTCCGCCCTCTCCTTGTTTCTCCCGCGATTCACCGGCGATTCCCTGTCCTCATCTCTTTCGATCGTGCGAAAATACTGGAATATATAGGGTGAAATAACTTGGGAAATTACTTAAAGTTTTTTGGTTAATTGAGTGTAGTGGAAAGTTTTGAAACTCGTCATCCTTCTTACGCAAAAATTAGTACAAAACTTTACGTAAAGACGCATAATTTCGTTGGTTGATCACACCGCATGATACAGTAATGAATGTTTTTTTACATGATTCTTTTTTGAATTTGAATATCAACTAAATTTCCTTTTCTAATATCGTATCGAAAAGAAAAAAATAGGAGAAGAATTAATTACTGTTAATATTACATTATTATGAAAATTATTTTTCTGCAAACTATTAGGGATGATTAAGGACAAAATTTTTTCTTATTTGTTGAGATTTCTTGGAACAAAAGGAGCTATTGTAATTGAAAGCTGAATGGCAACTTCCAATTTTTTTCGAAATAAACTTTATGTACTTTCTTAGAAATTAATTTTCTCATCATCGTCTTACATATAAAAATATTAAGTTGAGATGATCGAAAAATGAATATTTTATGAAATACTTCATATTTTATCCTGACACATTTTAACATAAAGATACTATGCTTTTCTAATATTTATCTCATAAAATCTCATAAAATATTCACTTTCTTTTTATTAATTTAATTTCTCTTAATATTTTTATGCATAAACTAAAATTATCAAGAAACTGCTAGATAACTATTTATATAATAAGAAATAAAATATTTAACTCTCTCTGTGAAATTTGAGAAATTTTCATTTCTGTGAATTGAAAAATTGTCTCAACTTTTTCATTTTTATTTTTATCATTTCAAGTATATTAACTTGAAAGGAGCTGCTTCCTTAGAGAAATATATAATTTTAAAAATGAAATTTCCGCATTCTTAAGTTAGTTTAAATTTAAATTATTCTATTGAACTTTCTATTCTTACTTCTTGAATTTTCGCATATTTAAATACGAAAATTCGATTGTGTATCTTCTACAATAAATGATTAATTAAGTGGATTAATTAAGGGGATCAATTAATTAAATATTTATTCAGAGATGAAAAATTTTATTTTATGTTGCAAATTGAAATGAAAAATGAACTTTCATGTTTCAATATTTCTCAATAATTTATAATACCCGCGTACTTTTCACAAATCTATGAATTATAAATCGTACTTGCGTGCGACTGCATTTATGTATGTGCCTTTATTATTTTACAATTGTATTTTTTTCTTTCCGCGTCGTGTATATCGTTGTTTTGCCTTTGGTTTCTGATTTTCTTTTTGTTTTGATTTATCTTTCAGCGAGATGGCTCACGTGAAAAGCCAATGGACATGTAAACCATTAAAAATTGGCGAGCAAATCCGCGCTCGCGCTACTAGGAAAAAGTTCGTCTTATAAGAAAAGTGAGAGAAAGAAGAAAGAAACAAAAGAGAGAAATAAAGAGAAAAAAATAGCCACAAGAGCAATAAAGACGTATCAGGCGTTCGGTCGATTGCGTATCCCAAAAATAATGGGTTGAACTTTCAAGTGGCATTTTCCATTTGTAAGAAGCTAAAATGGAAGTACAGCGAGACGATGAGCTGCTTCAACTTTCACGTCGATTACGTTCTTAACGAATGGTAGTCGGAAATTATGCGTTAATTGCACTCAGAAGACGAAGAAATCAGTGTTAAGTGACAAAGTGCGAAATCCAGCAACAAAGCGATAAAGTATCGAACTTCCATAAACGCGGCAGTGTTGTCCTTTTAAAAATTATCCCTCATCAAAACCGACCGCGCCCGCATTCTCTGTTCATTCGATTCGTATCGAGTGTCTCGTCGATCTTCATTGTTCGCACATCCCATCCGTTATTTATACATTCGCGAGGAAATCTCGGGAGCATAATTTTCCACTCGCCACTTTTATCGCGCTCGTTGCATCGCATTCGTCGCGCGACCATTACGGCCGTGGTCGAATTAAATCTTATTAAGCAGCAGTGTAAATGCAAATACAAGAAACGCGAAGCCGGGGAAGAGTGGCCGCGAGATAGACGGAGAGAGGCGTAATACCTGCGAGGAAACGAGGAAACGTTACTCGTGGTTCAAGGACCCCGCGAAGTTACGAGAAAGACGAGCAGCGACAACGACGACAACGACAACAACTGCAAACTCGAGCGGGAAGACATGTTCGTTATGCTCGCCAAAATCGATCATCAACATTAAAATAGTTTGTTAAAAAAAAAAAGAAGATATCATTTCTCAGAAGACGCCTGATGAAATGCTGGATAAATTATCGAGATACAGGATATCCTTTCGCAATAAAACCGTTTCACTAATGACGCTCGACGTGTCTTGCGAGTTATGCCGGTTTAACTTACGCGACGCGTCGACGGAGGCATCGCTCTTCAATAGGAACGCCTTATATATGATATATAAAAGATGTTATCTACCGATTGAAATAGCGTTCCACCGGTTTGTGTACAAGTAACGAAGGGGAAAGTTTAACCGAACGAAGTTAGAACAAGTTTCGAACGAAGTATCAAGCCTCGAATAATTAAACGAGCTTATTAAACGATAGCCACTTTATTATCATCAAGAAAGTTGGACCGATACATAACTTTGTTATCGAAAAGCTTTGATTGATGGATGTTTGAAGATTCAAGGAAAGTGACGACGTTTTCTTCAAATTTTTTCTGTCACTGCAAGGATCGAAGAGAGAGACAAGAATCGGTGGATAGGATAATCGTGACTAAAATTCAACGTCGTTCAATTCTCGGGAAGTGGCGATTTTCAAAGATTCGCGAGAGGAGAGTGACTCTCGTGAGACGGAGAGTTTCTCTCGTTCTCTTCGCGAAAGCTGCGAAAGTGCCTGTCCGTGGATCGAGTCGAGACTTACCGCCGCAGGACCGTCGTCGAGAGGTCGAGATAAGGATCGAGAAGGCGCGCGCGAATGCTGAATGCCGCAGACGGTAGCATCGGCAGGAAGCGCGACGTGCACCACGCTGTTCGCCGCCGGCGTCGCCGACGCCGTGATCGCTCGTACGTACGTTCGATGCCCGTACAATGGACGTTTTCAAACTCGATCAGTCGCTGAGCGCGGGTTTGGGCAGCGCGCCGGCGCCGGACACCCTCACGCCGGAAGTGTCATTCGACGCCGGCAGTGAGTTCAACCTGAGCTTCTTCGACGGCCCGGAGGAGAACAACAGCACCCAGGGCTTTAGCGACCCTGGTTCCGTCGGTAGCGCCAGCGCCTCGCCGCCCCCCGGTACACCCGGTGGCGCTGTACCCCCCGTTGCCGCCGCGACTGTCGCTGCCGCCGCCGCCGTCGCCGCCGCCACCGTCGCAGCCTCCGCCTCCACTGGAGGCGTTAATAATCCGAACGCGCCTCCGCTGCCAATTGTCCAAGTGCCCACCACTGGCATCGTCATTAAGCAAGGTTTGTTTCATTTCTTTTTTATGTATCGCGCTTCCGATTTTTCATTTCCGCCCCGTTTGATTTCGATTCCGTTTTCGATAAATTATAAATTTGATTTCTGTCGACGTTAGTACGACGATCATGAGATTTTAGATATTGCAACTGCAATATACATTTATGTAATGCTATACGAAACAGTATAATTATTATGAAATCTCGAATAGGCTTCTTAGTACAATTGAGATATTACGTTAGGTTTTTTGCAAAATAATTTGTCTACTATCTGAGAACTGTCTGTTGAAAAAAGAATGGTCAACATGAACTATTATATTAGGTGTAGTAAAAGAAATCTATTATTTTTCCATTCAATTTCATGCAAAAATAATGGATTTCTTTTTATTACACCTAATATATACGATGTTTTATTTGATTTTAAAGAGATAATTAACAAGGAGAATGGAAATAGACTTTTTCAACAAAAAATACAAAAGTTATATCATGCGAATATTATTTTGTATTATTTTATATAAATATTTTTATATAAATATTATTGCATCGTTGAATAAATCGGAAACAAAAAGACAAAATAAAATTAAATGAAATAATTGCAACCATCATTAATAACTTTCCTGCATATATATATATATATATATATATATTAATAATTGCATATAAATTTTATAAATACTAATTATTTTTTAATGCTTTTAGCGACTACTAAATAAATTTTAAATGTTCAAAATATTCATTATATTTTAATAATTGTGTATTAATTGTGATTTAATAGTTAATTAATATTTTAATATTTTATTGAAGAATCATTAATCGTCTTTCGAAATAAATATATATATATATGTATGTATTTTTCATTAAAAAGTTTAAACTTTTAAAAATAATATTTAGTGGACCAGTGAAATTGATTAAAAGAAAATTCGAAATTATCGAATTTAATTGTTAATTTTATAGATGAATTTATATTTTACTGCTTACTAAAGACAATAAAGCAATATAGCGACAAGAACATGTCAGACAATCAGTCACGACATTCAAATAAAATACAATTTACTTAGGATTAGAACTTCGATAAAAATAATAGAAATTAGAACAACCGATAATTATAATTTTGTGCAATTAATTTTTCATAGGAACATCGTAAAGAAACTCATTGTCTCTTAACGTAACTTTGATAGTCCGCTGTTTTATATGGGAACGTCTATTTATAGCTCGACCGTGTGTTATACGTGCGGTGTGTCTATGTTTTAACGTTGTTTTACATCCTGAGCACACAGAGACGACGTGTATAGCGCTTCTCGTAAAGGTTAGAATACAAATTGAAAAGGTCGCACCCATGATGCGATATTCGCAGATCGCTCATGATCGTAAGAATCGCGTACTGCCGTTGTTGATAAAGTTACTACTCTCAACAACGCGGATTTTGCTTTCGATATACGAGTTTGTTCTTGATGGAGATTGAAAAGGGATTAATTTTGATGAATCGAGACACAGAAATTGTTTTCCCGTGCTTGTGAGTCGACCAAGAAAAAATTCACCACTCGCGATGTTCCCGCTCGTAAGAAAAGTCAAACGCTGACATTTCGTTCGAACTAAGAGCATTCGAGTAAAATCAATCTTGTCCAGTTCTATCTAGGATTTTTTCGTCTTTTTTCTCGTTCGTTTATCGCTAGTTTTGCGTTGAAACGATTTTGTGAAATATATAGGGTGTTCTGAAATTTGTGAATCAAAACACTATAGCAAGAAAATTCTTGAAAAATTAAGTAAAAAAATTATTTATGAAATTTTTATTTTAAGCAGTAGTTTTTGAGATATGAGAGTTTAAATATGGCCAATATTACAATTTAAACGGTCACTTGTGAGTATTAAGTTTCTTATTTTCTGATCAACTTGTAATTTAAATTTACCCTTACTTAGCCTGCTGTAAGAATTGTGTTTTTATAGTCATGATTAATCATTAAACTGATGATTTTGAAATAGTAACTTTAAAAGTTACTCATTACAAAATCATCAGTTTAGAAATTAATAAATAAAATCATAGCTATAAAAATTTTTACATTATTATCAAGTTAAATCTAATTATTATTATATTATCAAGTTAAATCTAAATTAAGTGGAGAATTAAAAATATTAGTGAACGCACTGAAGTACAACGCTCATTAACACTATCACAGGACTCATAGACAAATGGCTATCTGAACGCAGTTCTGCAATTGGTTATATTAAATTTGATCAATACAATTATCTTAAAAAACTACTACTTAAAATAGAAATATATAAATAACTTTTTTTACTTAACTTTTCGAGAACTTTCTTATTATAGTATTTTGATTCACAAATTTAGAGATATCTAGTATAACACCGATCTATCGTTCACTATCTTTTACAGTAAAATTTTTTAGAAACATAAATTTCTGCAAACAAGACATTATATCAAAGGATCGGTTAAAAAATAGTTGAAGCAAAAGCACAAACTGAATAGCTTTTTTACGATAATTTGATTTATTAAACATTTCACGCGTTGTTGTGTATTTTCCCGTGACGACAGGAGACAGCAGAATTACTTGAATTTTCAGGGAGCTTATATGATTTCGGAGTTTACGCGATCCCAAAAAGGGACTACGTGAATTCCAGAGAGGCCGTTGATTATTTTATACATTCGCTAGCAGGGATCATCCGACGGCGATCTGATGGTAGCTACCGAAAATCCAACTTTGAATTTCAATCTCGAGGCGGTCAAGGTCCATCGAGAGTAATTCAATTCAGAAGCGCGAATCTCGCGGGGATAAGAAGTAACGCATTGACTATTGTCGCCTGAGGCTCGAAACGGTGGAGAGCATACCAGTACCCCAATTTTATAACTTCTAACGACAGTTCATACATAACTATATTAATAAGAGTAGTGCATTTCTTTTATCTAAGCGAATGTTGACAATACGCGTCTTTCTATTGGCTGCTATTCTATTGAGTTTCTCTACTGACTATTTTGATCGCCATCTAATTGATCCAATAAGTACTTAGTAATTCTTTAATACGATACGTTGGGAGAAAAATGTAATAAATTTTAATAACTGTTTGAATAGTAGTAATATAACATTTATTTTTGGAAAATAAATATTTGCTAAATAAAAAATAATAACAGTTAAATTAAATTAATAGTTCTTGTATAAAAATATATGTTTTATATTTAGTAAATATTCCACCGACACTATTCAAACAAGTATTTATTAAAATTTAGTACATTTTTCTCTCACAATCAATGTTTATAGTATTAGATTCTACATGGTAGACATTGCTCTCTTATAAATATAGACCTCTACACAGTTCGGCATTGTTTCATTGTCGTTATATACGACGGCATTGTTACATTGTCGTTATATATTTTTTATATTATACTGTCGTTACGCGGTTTTTTACTACGTATAATATTTGCGCAACCAGTATAATATACCAGCACCGTCGTTAAAAATTACAAAATTGAAGTATGAAGGGGGGAGGGAGGGAGATATTTCGAAATGGTTTTAATGTAATCGTGCGAGATGAATTAATTTCATCCGTGTGCTGCTACAATTTTTTCGTATTCGGACTATAATATATAATTCAAGAGCTACTTATATGAATTAAACCTTGCAGATACATTTAGTAAAACTAGGTCTGTGAACTTCAAGTTAATTTTATTTTAACATGCGACTAATTCATTTAATTTCTGTAACACCGATAATTAACAAGTTACAAAAATAAACGTCTAATCCAATTTTCGCCAAAGAGGATTCCCGATAGTACGATAATATGGACGATAAGTTTATTGCTGAAAAGAAGTGGTTTAATGTCTCACATATTAAGACTGTCTTATAGATAAAAGACTCAAGAAGATTCGACTAGGAGGAAACTTGTTAGTAAGGCGCATAGAATGTGCTTGGAAAGTTTCGAGTTAACTGGCAAATTACGGAAGTTTTCATCGACACAGTATCGCCGAGTTTTGACTTACAAAACTTGGACGGTCGAAAAGTCTTCTATAGCATTGCGATTTCTATTAAAGTGGCATGAATATAATTCACATTTTAAGTTGAACAGCGTCCGATTTTATTCACTCAATTCTACGTGTTTGAGTCTGCAACTTAATGATGTTAATATATTTCGACGCGAATTCTTCGTGTACTTGAAATCGTAAATACTGAAAAGAAAATGACTTATTCATAAGTCGTATACGAAAAGGACGTTTTGCATCTGAAGCATCTGAAAATTTAACTAGATATTTAAAACTAATTTTGTTGGCCTCAAAATAAAAAAAATTACGTAGGAATTTCAAGCATGATAAGCAATGCTGCAAAAAGTTTTAATATTTGAGCCAGTTTGATGTCCTACATAATTATTTTGATACTCCAACATTATTTTCAAATTTGTATCTAGCTAAATTTTTAAATACTTCACTGTCCTTTTCGTCCATGGTAATAATAAATAATAGTCATACGGCCAGTTATATTATAACTTCTCAACAATTAACGTTCGAAATTGCTTTCTCCGGCCTAGACACGGCCGGATATTAATCGCGACGAGAGTAGAGGCTCCCTTGATCGACAGCGAAAAAAAAATCGAAGCTCATTGACACTCCTTTCTTTTTTTTCACCGCGACGTCGACACCGGCCGACGCGACGGGCCGAAGTCGGGCTGCAAGTCACGATTTTATCGACCATACGAATCGTAAAAGCCAAGAATGCCGTATCCCCGCGTACGACTTTCTTATACGGAATGCAGCTTACATGGCTTGAGTGCTTTCCTCCACGAGAAAGAATGAGCCAAGTATCCAAAATATATAGGAGGAAAAACAACCAGATTATGAGTTGCGCATCTGCTAATTAGTTACGATGGAATTAAGACCCTACGAATGTGAGTTTATTCGCGATTATAAACGAAGGAGGTATTCCATGTTGCAGCACGCTCCGATTGCCAATCATAATACGCTCTGTTTCATTTCGGCCGCGTACATTGTTGATTGAAATAAGTATAGTAGTTATGCATTCCATGCATTTGAAAGTAACAGTGCTACGTTACGTGTGCGTAACAAAATTCGTGTGGAAACAACTCAAAAATACTACTGCTTACGTAACAGAGAAACGAAGTTATTTTTATAAATTTGATACGCTTTACAGCAAGAAAGTCGACATTATCAATTATTATACACTTATACAGTCATGAACCGTTTAGACTCCCTTCACTTATCTGCAATTTTTTCTCGAAGTATTTAAAGATAATCAACTAGTACATTTCAGATATTAATGCATATTTATCTATGAAAGATAATACAGTTATATAAAAATAATTATTTTTTAGAACCTGAATAAAGTGTTTTTTGATGGACTTGTTCGCTGAAAATGAAAATCGGGCGGCAAAATTGACTTATCAAATTAATTATTAAATTGAATAGATATAATTATCTACACAATTTAAAAGATTCATAATTTGCTAATTATACATATGAAAAAAAGTCGTACCTTAATAAATATATACATTCACATTTTATAGATAAAAGATAGCACTTTAAAGTGACCTAAATGAAAAAATTGAATGACCTAATTGAAAAAAAATTATTTTAGTCGAAAAAAAAAACAGTAAATACGGATAAAATAATTTTCTCGGAAATCTGTGATAGGCAATTTGGCTGCCAGATTTGTTTTCAGCGATCAAAAGTCCATCTGAAAACATTTTGTTTATTCAAGTCCTCAAAAAAATATTGAACTGTATAATTTGTTAATTGTAAATTAATTTTATGCGAAAAAGATAATAGATATTCAGTAAACACGAACTATAATAGTAACATCAATGTTATAATTTGATAATTGTACACTCAACAATATGTAATATAACAGACATTATATGTAATAGTTAGATGGTTGAGTATAAAATTATCACATTATGTTATGTACTGTTGATTGATGTTTATATCATTACTTAACTTACTATCATTATTCAAAGATAAGAGATATTAGAAAGAGGATAGTAGAGGCCCAACTAGGCTTTCTCGAGAAAAATGATTCAATTCCGTTGGAGCTCGTTTTGAGAATTATGGATTAGCATGAGCGCGAAAACATTGATGACAATGATCACGGTCGAGAGTCATTGACGTTCTCGCGTGTCACGTAAATCGCCTTCCTGGAACGAAGGCCACGAGAAAGTTCGTGCCGCTGCTGGTTCAGTGCCACGGTCACGCTACGTGCGTGGCATCGATAGCGACGAAAGTAAACTAAATCCGAAAGATTACGCAATGCCGTTTTAACAGTCACCCGACGTGCCACCGTCTCCTTTCTCATTCTTTTCCTCTTTCTCTTTGCTCTCCTATTCGTCATTGATCTCAGCTATTCTCTCAGACGAGCGCACTAGATGTCGTCGGTTGAAAATTAATTGTGACTTGAAATACAACGACGTTTTTGACGTATAAAGAAACGAAGAATTTATGCTATTTATTTTTTTCAATACCCAGTTAAGATTATAACATACAAAAATAACAAAACATGAGCAATTAGTAATTCAACATTTTGGACTGTGATTGACCAATTCGTTTACTATTTATGTTTTGCTGCTCAAATTTTTTGTGTGTGCTATGGCCTTTAAGATTGTAACACAAAAAACTTTTAAACAATAAGACGTAAACAGTAAGCAAATTAACATTTTGGATTTATTACTGCCTTACATTTTTTTCGTGCTATGACTTTTAAGCGTAATCTTATCTTCTTTCTTTTTCATTCATGTTATGTCATTTCTTTTCTATTTCTTCAATTTCTCATTGTATATTTTTTCAAGTCAATACGACTGTTACTTAAAGATTCTAATTGGCATTAAAATAATAAGAAAAATTAAATAATTTACTCTCTAAAAATTTTAGAATGAATTTTATTCTGAGACTAAGAGTGATTCAAATTTCATTCTTAAGAATCGAAAATTGAATCACTGTTTTTCAAGATTGGTTCAATTTTTATTCTTTAGACTAAGATTTCAAGAGCTTGCATATATTTTAGCTCTAATTAATAATGCCATGGATATTGTGAGATTTGTAGCTAGTCAAATTTATAACAAACAGTTGTCGGTCTTACATAACGTATAAGAATGCTTATTTTTGTCGAAACAGTTTTCGTGTCGAAGAAAGAAATTTTTCGAAAATTCATAAGATTTAATAATTCGTACCGTGTTTAGATTCAAAACGTATGCAAAGAGAGGAGACTAAATAATTGTTCCAATTATTGTGCATGTCTCTATTAGCATTTATATTTCGATAAGTCATAAAGAAAACTAGCACAAATAAATAAAAAAAAAACATTGTTTTTTGTTAAGTTAAATTATTAATACGATACCGAAGATGATATTTTATTTTTTGAATATTAAAGTAAATATTTTTAAATATTTTTTGGATGAAAATATGAGGAATTTATGTGAATCCAGTAATACGCAAGATTTTAAATTTGGCCCTATTAATGTGCCTTGGAGCTGAGAACGTGTTATGAGTGTACTTTGAAATAAATATAATTGAAATAATGATTTGTGTAATATTAACATAAACAATTAGTTTAAATTTATTACCTGTTTTAGTAATTATATATTAAAATGAGTCAAATGTGGATAGGCACACAAATTGGGAGCACATTAATAGGACCATCGCCGCTTCAAAAGGATTCATTAATAGGAACAAAAAACGTGTTTTCTATTTTTGTCAAAAGCATTATAAAGTATTAACATTTTTTAGATTAAAAAAATATTATAAGAAAAAGAAGTAGTTGAAAAACCGATATTGATTGCAAGCAGATAAAATTAAAGCTATAATATTTAATAATTAATTTAGTAATAAGCAAATTGGCTAAAAGACACATTAATAGGGACAGTTTACCCTAGAGAGAGAGGGGGGGGGGAGGGAGGGAGAGAGAAAATATTAACGCAAAGAAATATTCCGTGCTCGACAAAAAATAACGCGGTATTCCATTATCCTCGTCGGCATGATGCAAAACCGGTCGAAATGATTGGATTTTTATCTCCGGTCTCTTTTTCTCCCTTTCTCCTTCCTCTTCTCTCTTACATCCTATTCGCTCGTTCGTTCTCTCCATCTCGATTTTTCCCTCTCGCGTTCCATCCATCTCTTCCTGCCTCTCTTCCTCCAACTCGCGTACTCGTGTGTATTTGTTCTCCTCTCGTTATCTCTCTCCCCGTCTCGCTTTATTCCGCGGGACGTGCAGAAAGATTACGCCAGTGTCAGACGAGGATCGAGAATATGTATACATACTTACACATAGTCGCACGTATAAATACAAGCGTGTGACTCGCGCAGGGAGACGCATGTATTGTGCGTGCATGTAAATATTCGTGTACGCATGCATATATACGTGTGTATGCGCGAGTACGCGCGCGCACTGTGTTACCGTGTGACTCATCCAGGTACATTGCACCCGGTACGTGTCCGGTACGAGCTCGATCGCATACACCCGTCGGCCATCCGACTCCGATATTTTCCGATTTTTCGATTCGGCACGCACGAAGAAAGTTCGATTCCGATACTGCGCGTCAAAAACGATTCCAGACGGTCGTCATCCGCCACCCTCGTATTGCCATTCTCATCCCGAATTCGTTCATCCTTATTGCTTTTCGATCTCCATTTTTACGGTCTTATCAGGAAAATCGGACAAGAAGATTTCTCCCAGGAGTTCCAGGAGTTCCCAAGAGTTTCGTAACCGCGATTCTGAGGCCAAATGCAATTGCATAGTTTTATATATTGGTCAGAGGAAAATGTCTATCTACTTGCAATCAGACAACAAACTTTCCACAAAGTATGCATAAATAAATTACTTAACATTAGGATATACTTAATTATATTTAATCAATCTATTAGTACATTATTGTCTGTGTGTGTGATAGCAGAGTTGTTACATATATAATGCTTATTAAATCATTCCTGAAATACTAATTAATGTTTAACATTAATTTATTGTTAAAATCTCCTTCTAATGATAAAATAATTGAATGGAAATCGATTAAAAGAGGATCGATTTTTGCTTCCTACAGAAACAAATTTATAGAAAAGCGACTTATCCTAATATATGAGTCTAATATGTAATACTAAAGCGTATTCTACAATGTGGTCTTTGTTTTCTGTTTCTTGTTTTTTACTTTTTTCTACCTTTTGCTTTTTTCTCCTTTGTAACCGTTTTATTAACAATTGTATTTTTTGCTACATACTTCTTGTTTCTTTCGAAATTCGTTAACTTTTATCTCGGGCGATATAAAACAAAAAATCGGATAAGAAGCAAAAGACAAGCTGTAAAAAATAACAAAAGGCAAGCAACAGGAAACCAAAAGCACATTGTAGAACAGGCTTAAGGACGTTCTCCGAAAAAATCCATTTTCTTTAGATTTTTTCTGAAACTTACAGAATAAACTTGTTTTAACCTGAATATATGTGTTTCAAAAACTCAATACCCAGAACAGGATTAAAAATCGAAATATTCCACTTCAAAAAAAAAACAAAGCGTTTAAAATATGTATACATATAATATATATAATACATATACATATATATATACATATACATGTACATGTATATACGTAGAATCTTTGTCTTATTCAAAAGTGGTCTTTTTATTCACTGTAAAAAAGTTTTTCTCAACAATTTTTTGAAACAATGAGACATAAAACTTGATATCACAAGGAATAATATGAAATTTGTCTGAATGGCTTACGGTATTCGTTTTTAAGAAATCATTGAGCAAAGTAAGTAGGTAAAATAAGTAAAGTCGCTATTTTTTTGACCGGCAGCAGTAGCGAAGGCATTTTATACTCTATAAATAAAAAAAACTTGTATAAACACATTAACACTTATGGAATATCTTATACTATATAAAAGTGAAATAATTTTCATAATGATGAGCACTAATGTACTCATTAGATTGAGCACAACTGCAGTCGGAGAATGTCCTTAAATAATATTATTTTTATTTAAGCTAGAAACGATCGCCACATTCGGTCCGATGATATTCATGTAGGTACGTCGAGTATTTTCCTCCAGGATGAAGCGACGGTAAACGTAGCGACTATCGATCGAACGTGTAGTTCTCCGTTTCTCGCCGCATCTCTTCTTTTCTCCATCTTCGCGTCGAGGCGAAAATCCAGCGATGCGACGAATGCTTGTCTTCGATTCATGTTAGCGCGACGCCTCGAGAATCGTGCGCGTGAATTATTAAGAGTGGCCGCGCGCGGTAAATACTCCACGATCCATCTTCGTTACTCTTTTCTTCTTCTTTATCTTTCTCCGCTTCTTCTCTTCATCCTCTTCATCCACCACCTCTTCTCTCTTCGCGTTCCCACTACATTTCCACTCACACTATTTTCCACCCATGGCGTCTTCTCCGTCGCTTCTTCCCCTTCGCTCTCTTTCGCGATTTCTCTCTTCCTTACATACTGTTTTCTCTTCTCCTTGTCCTTCCTTTCTTCCCCCTCCTCGTATACTAATGCCAGTGCCTTTCTCTCCGTCTCTTTTTTCCGAAGTCTGTTCCCCTTCTACCCGCAACTGTCTTTCTTTCTCTCTTCTATCAGTATTCTCTTTTTCTTTCTTTCTGTCTCTCGCTCTTGCTTTTTCTCTTCCTCGCACCTCAAGAGCAATGAACTCTCGGTAGGGTATATCATCGGTGAAGTGATGCTACCACCAGCGCGCGCGACCACCAACACGCACGTACCTTCTATATCGTATATCTCATGTTTCTCTCTCTTTCTTTCTCAGCATTTGATGCTTTGTATACCTCGCTTGCTTACTTTCTTCCCATCTATCTAGTTTTCCTTCTTTATCTCATCCTTCGTATTCTTACTTTCCGAATCTCCTTTGCTGATCTCTCCCGTCCCCCTTCTCTCTCTCTCTCTCTCTCTCTCTCTCTCTCTCTCCTCTCCTCTTTCTCTTCTCGATCTTGGTATGTAATATAATATTAAGTATTTATAGCATAGGTAATATTGTATAAATGATAATGTATAAATGAAATGTATAATCTGTACGACAATATTAATATCCGAAAGATACTAATCCCTCAGTCGATATTTAGATATTTTTCTTGAATTTTTCTCCGGCACGCTAAGTTATCACGAAAAGTTATCTGATTTGTCGGATAAATTTTAACGAGTCGCTCGACCTGTTCCTTAGACATCCTGCTCGCTCTTCGCTGCATCTTGCATGCATTTGAGTGCATCGCACTTACTTCCTGTAGCACCCCCTATATCGAAGAAGGAGAACATGTTTATAGCTATCGCGGTTCTTCGCAGCATACCGCGTTGTCTTCCTCACTGTCGAAGACCATTTTTATAACAGAAAGAAGAAATTTGTAGAGATGAAGCTTTAAATATCATTGAATGGTATCGAAATTATTATATGATAAATGACTTTAAATATGATTCTTCAAACAAATGTCCACCTTTCAACATAATTATTATTTGACAGATTGCTGATCAATTAGCGAAGAGTTCTTTTTGTCAGGAAGAGAAAAAGATTTTGTCTTGATAAGAACTTTTTAAATATACAATGATAATAAATTTCAAATAATTTTAATGTCAAAGTTATATAAATGGGATTATAATTCGACTTAACTAGATATTTAATTAAGTCTCCAATAATGGACTTGACGTTTATAAAAATGTATTGAAAGCTTTTATATTCTATCTATTTTACGCTACTTACTCGAGAAAAGTTATCGATATTTTGATTGACATTTACCTATTTCCTTATTAATACCGGTTTTTATATTAACTTTTTAAAATATTACTACTATTAATACTATACTGATAGATATTATGTAACAATTTTGTTCGTTTCATTTATTACTTATAATTATACTTCTATCAAATTAATAAATACTTTTTTTTATACAATACATCTCAATGATTATCGATAACAGTATCAAAATTTAATGTCCGAATTGCGGACATTAAATGTGCGAAATTCTTCTACCTAAAAGAAACGAATAACCGTTGCAACGTGACTGCTTGGCATCCATGAAATCGCGTGTTGGTGCGAAATGGTCACGCCGCGGTGAAATTAAACGAGATTGATTCAGAGTAGTCATTTTGCGTGTGCCGTGCTGAGATGTAGCGTATACCTTCGCGTGTGTCCGGAAATGCAGGCGGGTGCAATAATGGTGGCTGGTGGGAACGCCCTCAACATGAGTCTAGGTTTCCCTTTAATTTTTCAGGTCTCGACGGTCAATGGCCGTTACATAAGTCAACGAAAAGACGATGAGAAATAGAATGGGATAATTAATTTATTCTGTGTACGGTAGTTCAAGGACGGAACAGTTCTTTACTCTAAAATACTTTCGATAGAGGAGACAGAGAGATACATGTTTCGGATATTTTTATTTGATTCACTTCTTGTCTCCCTATCTCCCTTCGTTCTATGTTACTTTTATTTCTCTATTCTGTATACTGAGTAAATAATACTGTTGACAGAAATCATGATTCCGCGACGTTGACGCTTGAACGATTCGGAATTGTAGTTTTCAGCAAAGCGTCGATAAATCGTTTCTATGTATTGCTGCTAACGAAATTACCGTTCTATTGAGAGCATTGTTCGCCAGACGAAGTTTAATTCGTCGACGTTCGTTCTAAAATTTTCTAGAATCGATATAATTCATTCAGCAACACATTTATCATTTTAATAATTGATTGTATAAATTATTTTGCGAGAAAGAATTTGATATTGAAAATCTATCTCTAAAAAAGTAATTTTCATTTTAATTTTTATATTTAAAAAAGTAAATGAAGATACATATTTGTTCTTTTAAATGAATATTTTCTTATGTGCCTCATTATACACAACAAGCTTTAAAAGGCTATTGAATTATTAAATTTTTACGGCTCATAACTTCCAATAATGAAGAGATTCTTTATTTGTGGTGAGCCATTACTTTCGAAGAGCAACAAACAATTACTTTTATAAAAGACAAAGAATCTGATTTATGATGCAGTTGTATTAATTAATTAGTTCTATAATTAAACGTTGAATTCTCATTTTCGAAAAACGCACTACTCTAAATTTAATGAAGGTATTCTCGACGGTACCTTTTGTGCAATCGTTCCGGGACACCTGGTACAATTCGCGAACGCCGTACGTGTTATTTCCTTTCTCGCCCGCCCGTAGGTTCGCACGTATATGTATATACGCGTTTTTTTTTTTTTTTTGCGTGCGCGTGTATACCTGCATATACGCACATTGGTGCAGCGTGCTTTACATGGCGCGACGGGCGCGTACTGGTGGACTCGCACAAACAAATACACGCACAAGAGACGAGCGAGACAGAAAGACGTATGCGCGCGCGTGGGGCACGGCACTGTAAGCGAATGCTAATAATATTCACTTCCTGCAACTCGGTTACATTAAATCACCGCCAGGCAACTTCTCTGCCTCGCCCGCTTTTCCGCGTTATTATCGTTTTCCTTTTCTCGCGCGCGCGCGCGCGCGCAATACTTATTCCGTGATATCGCGATCACCACCGACGCCACGTGCGACTACTCCGCGAGAAAATGTGGGAAATTGCGTGCCGGCCTAATCTCAGCGCAAGCTCAATTTTCGATGTTGCAGCAGATTATATAAGATATGGATGCGCGCTAATTGTCATATGTCGATCGCCATAAATGGATACAGGAATCGTTAATGGTATTGAAATTTGAACTCGCTGAAAATACATTGATTTCTCTGTGATGTATATTCTCTTCCGGTACGTCCTCCTGTCATTCATTTTGTAATTCGAGTTATCGAACATTATCTTCTTCCATCCTGTCGTCCCGAATTGTGAAGCGACGTGAATTATTGCTATGCTTCAAATACAATATAATAATTTTAATATATGCTTATTTCATACTACTTTAATAACAAAAATTTGTATATTATTCATTTTAGACCAAGCTTAATTTTGTTATCTTTCAAGCAGTAATCAGAATTTGTATAACAGGATGATTTCAAAGCTCAGAAATAATTCTGTATCGACAGATATTATCAAAGCTATAATTTCAATAGCTGTTGCATCTCGATATCCGTTTCCATTAGTCAATTAAATTTCACTCATAATCAAATGTACAAATCAAAGTAGACATTTCATAATTAATATGAAATGTCTAACTGTATGAATGAAAGGAAGTTTAGAAGTCTGTTGTCTGTGAACTAGTATACACTTTTGAAACTTAAAGAGATAAATATTGATATTTGACGAAAGCGAAAAAGAAAATTCTAGTGCAGTCTTAATGCAGAAATAAAAAATAAACTTAATTTATTCTACACTGAAAGAATTGTTTGATATGTATTTATTTATTGATAACTATTTATTTTATTGATATGTAACTAACAAAAACTTTCTTATTTTTTTATTTATAAATTATGTTATCTTATGTTATTAAATTATGTTATCAAAATTTGATTATTTTAATTTGGTTAATCAAATTTTGATTAGAATAACACAATTTTTGTTATTCTAACTAAATTATTGTTCTAATAAAAATTTGATTAGAATAACCAAATTTTGACTAGAACAATACAATTTTTTAATAAAATGTAAAAAGAATAGATTTATTTCAACAAAATAAATGATTATATGTCCTGAAACATTTTTCTCGATGTAATATATACAGGGTGTCCCGTTTTTGCCAATCGCTTTTATATAGATAAAGCAGACTAAATTGAATCGAAAAGTCCTCTACTATTTTGCAATTTTCGCAATAATTAGCAAGATATTAATTACTAAAAATTGCCAAATATTGGTCTTGAACAATTTTTTACTCTAATACTGTCAACTTTATAAAAAAGCTGCAAAAGACAAAAATCATTTATTTTCTTCTCATAAAGTTCTGAGAATTTTTTCAGAATTTTTTCAGAATTTTTTAAT
>Ga0157364_1001706_pt1 | contig 19173 bp, 20 predicted proteins | sample AttsexASBM2_FD_111476 | JGI IMG/M metagenome (GOLD analysis project Ga0157364, IMG submission 111476) | Fungus gardens microbial communities from leaf cutter ant in Ribeirão Preto, State of São Paulo, Brazil - Atta sexdens ASBM2 | ecosystem: Host-associated > Fungi > Mycelium > Unclassified ...
GTAAGAGTTTAGTAAGGATGTCTGAGGTGAAATAGAGATAAGTCATCTACACTGAAAGAGATTAGGAAGTGTAGATAAGAAAGAGATATTATCTATAGATTGAGATAGATGTGGCTGGATCAGAATATAACAGATAGTCCTTGTATAAGAGAATAGGAATCTATAAAGTTACTATAAAGTCCAGCAAAGATGTTTAAGAGATAATCAACTTAAAATGAATAGAATTGATCCATACTAGATGAGGTTTGGAAGTGTGGATGAGATAGTAAGTATTATCCTTAGGTTGAAATAGGTGTGACTAGATTAGAATATAATAGTAACCTGAGACATATCTATCAGATTTTTTAGTAAGAGGTTATTATTGCAGCTGCAACTTATGTGTATAATTGTATACCTAATAGATATCTCAAATAGAAAACATCTTAGGGAATCTCCTTGAAAAACAAACCCAAAATATTGTACTTCTGTGTCTTTGGCTATAAAGCATATATGTTTCTCTCTGATAAAGTTTGTTTTAATAAACTTGTATTGTATTCTAAATTGATAATATTCATTGGATATGAATATAATATCTATTAATTTATATGCAATATACAAGAAAATGTCATTTTACACTCTACACATACCATCTTTAATGAGAAATTATTTTCTAAATATATTGACACTTATATAAAAGAGCATAAATTTTACAATAAGTTATTGAACAAGATAAGTCTAGAGACAGAGTCATTAATGCCTGGACCTGCTCTAGTATTTGTTCTACCCACACCCATTCCTTCTGTTCAAAACAATCCTTCTTTTTCTTCTTCTTCTTTTTTAATCTCTTATAAGTCCTTTTCTTTCTTACCTTCCCTAATGCCTAAATTATTCTCAGTGAGAGTAGAAGAGATCAATAACAATATTGATACTGATGTTGAGATGTAACTACTTAGCCCTTAGCAATTACCATAACCTGCTCCACAAGTATAGTAAAGTTCTAAATTGAGGAAGTCTATATATCAAGCTCAGGTACCTTTGAGAGAAGATAATATAGCATATAATAGACATGAAAATACTTGTCAAGAATTACAAAGAAATAACTTATATAATAACACTGCTGAAATAAATAAAATTCCTTATAATATTTAGTGAGAAGACCAACACTTAATGTCAAGATTACAGAAAGTAGACTTAGTTTTTTCTTATTCTCTTATTTCTATTTTCATTTCCTTTTGATTTATTTCGCATTTTTGTATTTTTAGAACTTAGGGTTAGGGTTAGTGATGACATCACTCAGTCACATGATACATTAACTATGACAGTCACAAGCCACATAATGCATAGAAAGTTCTAGAAGAAGTGATGTCAGACAACATGTATATTGTGGCAATCATTAGACCAATGTCCAATGAAAGCACAAATAATAAATCTCTCAGTAGAGATATCTAGTGGGAACACGAGTTGTGTATTCACAAGAAAACTTGACAGGGAACCACAACAGTATTCTACCTACTATTTATATAAAGTATCTATAGTTTGTACTATAACTGTACATCATCCTACTCTAATGTCCATGCCCTGTCTTCATGGCCATTACTCATCTACTATATATCTACCTCAAGGCCAGCATGCTATGTCCATGTGCTCTGATGTCATACTCTTTAATCTCTGTTGACTATGTATACACCATGTGTACACTATAAGGAACCTATATCCCTTGATGTTACTTCATCTTTAGGCTCTTCCTGATCCTTCTAGACCTTAAGTCTTTCCAGACTGCTCTAGACTGCTCTATGCCTATGACATCATGTCATGTGACTTCCCAGTCATGTGTCTTCTCTCTCTCATTGTAGACTTATAATATACTACTATTATCTATATCTTATCTGTCCTTACTAGAGTCTGTTTATACTTAATCATCTTATAACAATGTACACTACATGTTGACCTCATATCTTACACATGGTACATTAGGGTAGGATGCACAGTAGCTAGCATAGACTAGGTAGATAGGTATATAAGGTAGACTACTTTGTAAAGAGCTCTTTATTGAGTTCTCTTATGTTATCCAATATAAGGTTCCACTCTTAAGTCCACTCTAAGGCTTTTGAGTTATAACATTAGAACTTGATAGCTTTCCATAGGACTGCCTAGCACCAGGCCCTCTCTAACTTTTACTCTTTATTCATCCTCAACCAAAGAACAGTACAGTCTTTTAGTCAAGAAGAATTGCTGGGCTCTAGGCATAAAGGGTATACTAACTAGGAGGAAAAATCCTAGTCATTTAGTTGTACCAAAGCTTACTGGCACAGGTGAATGTAACATCTTTTGTGAACATGCTATATAGTGTTTCGTATAGAAGCCTTGTGCTGTAGAACTCCCTTACAGTTTGTACATGCAGAGGAATGACAGGAGTTCTTCAGACCTTGTCTAGGGTAAAATGACCTTCTTAGGTCAAAATCATTTAGGAATTTCTTAGGGTAGTAGTAGGAAGAAGAAGTAGTCAGTAGAAAGTATAGGTAGGACAAGAAGAGAGCCCACTAACACCTACTGAGATTTCAAGTTCAGAGTATGAGTCAGAGACCAAGTCTAATGCAGGATTGGTCCTTTTGGCTCATTAGTCACCATTACCTACCTCACCACCACTCACACCACCATCCCTAACACTATTACTACCACCACCATATACAGCTATGAGTCAGCACAACTTATACACTATCATCAGGCAGTAGCAGGAGCAATTGGCAGCAATGCAGATGCAAATACAAGCTCTGATTACAGGAGGGGCAGCAGCAGGAAGAGGAACAGAAGGACCTAACACAGGAGCCCACATGAAGGTGGCCAGGCTACTGGTTTTTAATAGAGAAGCAGAAAGAGTAGGGGGATTTATTACAGCATGCAAGTTATATTTGAGGATGAAGATGAGAGAGGCAACAGCAGAGAAACAAGTTCAATGGATCCTCTTATATGTACAGGAAGAATCAGCAGATGTGTGGAAGGAGAATGTACTGGAAGATTTGGAAGTAGGAGAGATAAAATATGAATTAGCTGGGGAATTTTTGATAGGATTGAAAAGAGAATTTGGAGGAGGAGATGAAGAAGTGATAAAAGTGGCAGAATTAAGGAAGTTGGAGCAGGGAGGGAGAACAATGGAGGAATTTGTACAGGAGTTCAAATGAGTAGCAAGAGGAAGTAGGTATGAGGAAAGGCCATTGATAGAAGAATTCAAAAGGGGAATGAATGGGATGATCCTGAGAAAGCTGATGGAAGCAGAAAGGCCTCCGACAAGCATAGAACAATGGTATGAATGTGCCACTAATTTGGATAGGCATTGGAGAGAGAGCAAGAGAGAGGAAAAAAGATTGAGGGGGCAACAAGAACAGGGGGGAGCAGCCCCCAAGCAGCAGGAGCAGTGACAAATAATGCTATGACCATTAGTGTGGTAGAGAAGGCAGGAAATGCTGCCTTAGCAGGTAATAATAGGGCCTGCTCTGACGGAAGAAGTTGAGAGAACAAATATGGTAGTTAGAGGACAGGAGTAGAGAATAGGGGTGCCAAGGAGAGACTCTTATGCAATAGATGTGGACAGGGGGAGGAACTGTTATGCCTGTAGAGAATTCGGGCACATGGCCTGATATTGTAAGAATAGGGAACAGAGAGGAAGAGTAGGAGAAAGAAGATAAGTGGAGTATGAGCAATAGGAAAGAGAGGGAAACACTGAACATTTGGACAATTTAAAAGGGGCAGAGAATCTAAAGTCCCTTGACTAGATTCTTACAATAAATTCAATGTATTAGCTAGAGAAATATAAGCTGATACATCAGAATTAGAGAGAAGTAAGATAGAAGTAAGAAAAATGGAGGGTGGATCATTAAAAGAAGTTATGGTAAAGATAGGATTAGAGAGGATAAACATGTAGGAAGGGATAATGGTGGAAGCATTACTGGATAGTGGGGTAACTGGGCTAGTTATGAGTTCAGAATTTGCCAGAAAACAAGAGTTTAAGCTGAAGAAGTTAGAAAGACTGATACATGTAAGGAATGTGAATAGTTTACTAAACAAGGAAGGACCAATAGAGTATACAGTAGAGGTAAATATTTACTATCAGGGACATAGAGAGAGAACTGAGATCAATGTCATTGGGGGGCAAAAGTGGACAGTAATCTTGGGAATGCTATGGTTAGCCTGACACAATCCAGAAATAGACTGGAAAATAGGAGAAGTAAAGATGATGAGATATCTAGAAAAGTGAGGAAAATAGTGGAGATCAATGCAGGGAAAATTGGGGTGGCAGAAACAGAAGGAGGAAGAAGCAAAAGAAGAAGCGGGGAAAAAACAAGAAAAAAAGAAGAAAAAAAAAGCAAAAAGAAGAAAAAATGGTAGAAGTAAGAAAGGTAGCAGAAGAATAGGAAATCTGGAATGAGGAAGAGGAAGCAGCAAAGTCAGAAGCAGAAGCAAAGAAGATAGTACTAGAGAAGTTTTATAGGTGAATCAAAGTCTTTGACAAGAAGCAGTCAGAGAGAATGCCTACTCAAAAAATTTGGGACTATGCTATTGATCTGAAGAAAGGATTTATGCTGAGAAAGGGAAAGGTGTATCTATTGTCAAGGGAAGAAAGAGAAGAAGTGAGAGTGTTTGTCAAGGAACAGTTGAGAAAGAGATATATTAGACCCTCCAAATCACCTTAGATAGCTCCAGTGTTCTTTGTAGGAAAGAAGGATGGGAAGAAGAGGATGGTGCAAGATTATTGGTATCTCAATGAGTGGATGGTGAAGAATAATTACTCACTACCCCTTATTTCAGATGTAATTGAAAATATTGGCACTAAGAAGGTATTTACAAAGATGGACCTGAGGTAGGGGTATAATAATGTGAGAATTAAAGAAGTAGATGAGTAGAAGGCGGCATTTACAACATCTGAAGGGTCTTTTGAACCCACTGTTATGTTTTTCAGATTAACAAATTCACTGGCCACATTCTAGGCCATGATGAATGAGTTACTAAGAGATCTGATAAACACAGAGAAAGTGGCAGTGTTTATTAATAATGTGATAGTAGCAATGGAAGATAAAGAAGAGCATGATGAGTTGGTAGTAAAAATAGTGAAGAGGTTGGAAGAAAATGATTTGTATGTAAAACTGGAGAAGTGCAAGTGAAAGGTAAGAGAAGTAGGATTTCTAAGAGTAGTGATTGGGCTGGAAGGTATAAAGATAGAGGAAGAGAAGGTAAAAGGCATATTAGAATGGCCAATACCAAAGTATGTCAAAGACATACAAAAGTTTTTAGAATTAGTGAATTACTATCATTGATTTATCCAAGGCTTTGCATCAATAGCCAGACCATTGCACAATATGGTAAGGAAGGATCAGAAGTAGGAATGGACAGAAAGACAGGAAGAAGTGTTTAAGGAGTTGAAGGAGAGATTCACAAAAGAACCAGTGTTAGCAGCACTGGATCTAGATAAAAAAATAAGAATGGAGGTGGATGTGTCAGATTTTGCGATGGGAGAAGTATTGTTAATGGAGTGTAAAGACAGAAGATGGAGGCCAGTCACATATCTCTCAAAATTGTTGAATGAAACAGAAAGAAACTATGAAATTTATGATAAAGAGATGTTAGCAGTGATTAGGAGGTTAGAGGCATAGAGGCATTTGTTAGAAGGTGCCAAATTCAAGTTTGAGGTCTGAACTGACCATAACAATTTGGAATACTTTATGAAGGCACAAAAGTTGAATTGAAGACAGGCTAGATGGGCCTTATACTTATCAAGATTTGATTTTACTTTAAAGCATGTGTTGGGAATGAAAATGGGAAAGGCAGATGAACTTAACAGAAGACCAGATTGGAAGGTGGGAGTAGAAAAAGATAATGACAACCAAGTATTTATAAAGGACTGTTGGTTATGTAGTTTACAAGAAGTAGTAATGGAAGAACCAGAAGTAGATATAGTAGAAAAGATGAAAAAAGCTAGGAGTAAGGATGAAGAAGTAGTTAGAGTAGTAGAGGAGATGAAAAAGGCAGGAGTAAAAGTCTTACAAGGAGATGAATGGCAGATAGAGGGAGATTTGGTATTAAAAGAAAGAAAAGTATATGTACTGAAGGATGAGGAACTGAGAGCAGAAATAATCTGGTTACATCATAATGTACCAGTGGCAGGACATAGAGGAAGACAACGGAGCTGGTCACTAGGAATTATTGGTGGCCAGAAGTAACAAGAGATGTAGGAAGATATATAGAGAGGTGTGATATATGTTAGAGGATGAAGAATGGGATGGAGGAAGTAGCTGGAAAGTTGAAACTGAGAGAGGTACCAGGGAAACCATGGACATATCTGATAGTAGACTTTATCACAAAGTTGCCATTAGTAGCTGGGAAGGATGTGATCCTGGTAGTTTGTGACAGGTTGTCTAAAATGACATACTTTGTGGCAATAACGGAAGGGACATCAGCAGAAGGACTGGTAAGGTTGTTTAGAGACAATGTATGGAAGTTGCATAGGTTGCCAAAAAGCATGATATTGGATAGAGGGCCACAATTTGCAACAGAACTAACTTAGGAGCTAAACAGAATATTGGGCATTGAGACAAAGCTGTCGACAGCTTTTTATCCACAAACTGATGGATAGACTGAGCAAATAAATCAGAAGTTGGAATAATACCTCTAATTCTTTGTAGATTATAGATAGAAAGACTGGCCAGAATGGTTAGCATCAGCAGAATTTGTGGTCAACAACAAGATACATTCAGCAATGAAAGTGTCTCCATTTATGGTGAATTATAGTAGAGAGCTGAGAATGGGAGGAGATATAAGAAAGAAAGAAAAAGTGGAGAAGGCAACAGAATTTGTGGAGAGAATGAAGAAGGTACATAAAGAGGCAGGAGCAGCATTAAAGAAGATACAAGAAGATATAAAGAGGCAAGCAGATAGAGAGAGAAAAGAAAGCAAAGATTGGAAGAAGGGGGACAAAGTAATGCTAAGTACCAAAGACTTAGTATTCAAAGAAAGACTAGTGAGGAAGCTAGTAGAAAGATATGTGAGGCCTTATGAGATAGAGGAAGTATTGTCAATGAATGCAGTTAAACTACAATTACTAAGTTCAATGAGAATCCATTTGGTAGTCAATGTGAGCCAAGTAGTTTAATATAAGGAACAGGTGAAAGAGCAGAAAAAGAAGGAGGGAAAACTAGTGGAAATAGAAGGAGTTGAAGAATGGGAAGTGGAAAATATATTAAATAAAAGAAAAATAAGAGAAGTAAAGAAGTACTTGGTGTGATGGAAGAGGTTTATGGCAGAAAGCAACACATGGGAAAAGAGAGAGGATTTAGGAAACACAAAAGAAGCATTGGAGGAATTTGAGGGAAGGATGAATGCAGAAGTGAGAAGGTAAGAAAAGATAGAGATGGTAGAAGAAAGAGATTTTAGGGAGGAAGAATTACCAGGGAGATTTACAGTGAAGATGTTATATAGATAGGATAATAGGAAGTTCAAGAAGGAGTACTTGAAAAATTTGGAGAGGAACTGGCAAAAATAAAAGTCAGTTTTCCTGGAGGAAAAACCTTGAAGGGGGGGTAATATCAAGATTGCAGAAAGTAGACTTAGCTTTTTCTTATTCTTTTATTCTTATTTTCATTTTCATTTGATTTATTTCGCATTTTTGTATTTTTAGAACTTAGGGTTAGGGTTAGTGATGACATCACTCAGTCACATGATACAGTGACCATGACAGTCACAAGCCACATGATGTATAGAAGATTCTAGAAGAAGTGACATTAGACAATATATATACTATATGTTGATCTCATGTCTTATATATGGTATATTAGGGTAGGATGCACAGTAGCTAGCACAGACCAGATAGATAGGTATATAAGGTAGACTACTTTGTAAAGAGCTCTCTATTGAGTTCTCTTGTATTACCTAATATAAGGTTCTACTCTTAAGTCTACTCTAAGGCTTTTGAGTTATAACATTCCCATTAGATATAAGTTTTTAATCATGAGATAAAAATAGCTTGTGCACAAACCATTACTATTTTATATATATATTTCTATATCTGAGGATTAGATTTCAGACTTAACAATATTATTTATTATCAATCTTTATCTTTTTATCATTGATATCTGTATTAATCTTAATCATCATTGTTATTATTATTAAACTTCTAAATCACTCCTAAATCTCTGAGAGTATATCTAAGGTTTAGATATTATAAATAAGTGAGTAGTTCATTTTGTGATAAAATTAAAGCCAAGTACACTGTTTATAACTCTGACAAAATAATCAATAGTATATTAAGTAATCTTATAAAGTAAGAGTTTTATAGAAATTACAAAAGAGCTCAATAAAAAGTCCTTAATATATTGCTATTCTATTTATACTATTAGTATATAGTCTGTGTTAATGATAAGTAACTCTACCCTAATATCTATATATCAGTTATAAGTTACCATATATATACTATAAGATAAATATACTATAAATATATATCTTGATACTATTTTCTCTAATTCTTTTTATAATGTTTTAGGCCTATGATATTATATCATGTAATATATCATATGATTATAGTTACATATCTTTTTATTGTCTAAAAAATAAAAGAAAAGAAAAGAAAAAAATTAATTAAATCAAGAAAAATAGATTAAAATAAAATAAAATAAAATATAAGATTCAAGTATACTATGATATACCACTTACATTCAGGAAAGTCTAAGAGAATAGAACAAGATTTCTAAAAGTAACAAATATCCTATATAGTTATACTATATATTCCAATTTTCTAAATTAACTTATTTTATAAAAATTAATGAGAATAGCATAGAATAGCATGACTAGGGATATTTCTAATAGAAACATCTAGAGTATTAGCCTAGAAAAAAAGAAAGGTTACTATTAGTAATGCATAATATCACAAATAAGCTACTTACTGGTTGTGATACTTAAACTAAATAGTATTTCAGAGGTTCAGTATAAGAATGTGGTGATGATAGGTGATAAAAAGTATCAACAAGAATAATTGATATAAATTAATATTATTAAATCTGAGGTTTAGTCCTTAGATACAGAGATATATATACAAAAGAGTGATGGTCTGTGCACAAGCTGTTTCTATCACATAATCAAAACTCATATCTGATGGAAGCTGTTATCTGTTATAGCAGCTATTAGGCTAATTTTAGAAGATAACTAATTATGTTACTACATTGATATGCTTGTATCTCTACCAATACTTATTGCTTTGAGATACATCATATATTGTTGAAAATATATTGATGAGCACTTTCCAACACAAGTTCAATCATATGAATCTGTTTAGCTGTTCATGAGATATTAGCAGACAAAGCTTTTACAGCTACTGATGGCCTAATATCTCAGTTGTTTGTTGTTGCTTTTGTACATCCCATATATGTGGATAGCCCTCATTTGGGGCTTTCTAGTGCAACTTATTTTGTGAAGAATGGTCTACTAGTTGTGGAGATACAAGCTAAATGAAGTTTATAACATATAAAAGATAGCTAGAATAATAAAAAAGATTATACTTGTTATAATCGATACCTCATGTTTTATAGATGATTTATTTATAGATAACAGATGTTGGGATTTCTTCCATATGACTTAATGATCATCTGTACTGTACATTATCTATATATATAATCAGTAAGCATCTAATGTAATAGTCAAGACCTTATTATATTTTTCTTACTATTTTCTTATGTACTAACATATGTATTACTCATAGTTATAAGTTTATATCCTTATACTTTACCAATTGACTTCATCCCTCTCTCTTACTCAAGTCTTTGCCTAAGTTGCAACCTGAGCCAAACTTAAGGTTGTAACAATACTTAGTAAAAGTTAGCAGTAGAGAGTAGTAGAGTTGACTGGATAAATACTGTGAAATAGGCAGTGATGTTTGGTACTTTTGGAGGGAAAAGAGACTCTGTAAACTTTGACAGCAGTATTGAGGTTAAAAGAATAAGTTTTCTTATAGTAGTTTAGCTGAAATATTACTTTATATACAAAATTCTGAATCTTGTACCCAATCCATATTAGAGTGTACTACAATAGTATCAGAGTTGAAGACAATAGACTTGGTTTATTTTATTTTTCTATCTTATTTTTATTTTATTTATTTTCTTATTTGATTTAAAAATTAGAGTTAGAATTTAGTGTGACTAAAACTATTATTCATTAGTCACTTATGTCATAGTTGTATAGTTATATAACATATAGAAGGGTATAGAAAATTCTAGAACAATAATATTATATAACATGTTTACTATATATTAACCTTATAAGTAATATATAGCCTTTAGAGTAGGTTAATATTAGTTACATACAGACCACTAGCTAGTATATATAAGATAAACAACTTTGTACTAAGAAATCTACTGAGTTCTCTTGTATTAATTCTAATTTAAGATTTTTTTATTGACTTAATACTTTAAGTCTTTAATTGTAATATTAGAACTCAATTTCTACTTTGTGTTAGAGCAACTGGGTAGAAGAGCAAAGCACTCCAGGAAATTCTAAGTCTATTGTCCAAGAAATTACTGAACTATACACTCACCTCTAGGAAATTCTAAGAAAACAGAATAAGAATTCCTAAAGGTAACAACTGCTCTATATAATAATAGGTTTATTTTAATGTGTCAGAATTCTATTTATATAAGCAAGGAATGATAATACTTAAGTAATTAGAAACAGCTTAGAATGAAGAAACTGAAATAGAAGAGAGCCAGAGTGCTTAGCAAGTGTTTTTGAAATGTGAGAAAGCAAATAAGCAGATGTGAAAATGATATTAAAAGATATTAGAAGACCTTAGAGTGTTGCAAAAGAGTAAGTGTGTGTGTAAAAGAGAGTTTAATAACATATCTGGATGGTTGGGAGTATTAGTGTGTAGCTTGAAGGGATCTGGAGTATAAGAAGTTAGATGAGTAAATAAGTACAGATATAGGAAAGAATTATAGAACACAGATCATCCAAAAATACAGAAGAGAAAAGTCTTACAAAAGCTAGTCTTCTTACACTTTGAGACTACTCAACTCAGGGCCTTCTCTATCTTTTCTCTTACTTTTATCATTCTTGACTAAGAGGTAATACTACTCTTTAGTCAAGAAGAAACAATCAAACTCTAAACTTAAAAGAAGAATAGTAGCTACTGAGAAACTTACTATAGATGGTTGAGATCAAGTATAAGCCCCTTTTTATCAAGATCAAAGATAGTAGACTTATTTCTTTCCACTTTCTGTCAGAGTTGTGAATAATAGACTTTATTTTATTTTATTTTTTCTATTTTATTTTCACTTTCATTTTATTTTTATTTCTCCTTTTATTTAGGGTTATAATTTAGCATGACATCATGGTGACAACTATCACCAACCTGTCATACAATATATCATGCAAGTTACATATCACAGTCACAATGGAATATGGCAGAAACTTCTAAAATAATAATATCATACAATATGTTTAACATATGTTGATCTTATAGTTTACATGTAGTTCTTAGAATAGGTTAGATGCAGTAGTAGCACAGACTATCTAGTATAGTATATAAAGTATATATTTTATACTAGAAACTCCATTAAGTTCTCTTATGTTAACTCAATACAAGATTTATTCACTTGACCAATCCTAAGGTCTTGAGTTTGTAACAGTTCCAGTCTCTTATTTTAAATTGAACTTTTCCATTTATTTTCTCTTTTTTCTTTATTTCTTGCTTTAAACTTAGAAGAGATAATATGATATAACAGAATATGACAATTATTACCAACAAGTCATACAGGTCACAATCACAGTCACAATATCATGTAACATGGAGGGGTGATATTATATATCATAAAAGATATGATGACTTTATCATAGACTCATAATATTTAGAATAGGCTAGATATAGATGTGTACAGACCATATACTAGAGATATATAAAGTAGACATCTCTGTACTAAGAACCTTATCAAGTTCTTTTGTGCTCAACAATACAAGTTTCTTCTTTTGACTAAACACTTGGTCTTAAGTCACAACACTTTCTAGATGTACTTCTCATTAAATTATACAGTGTTTAGTAGTATACTTGTACTTTCTTGTGTAGAAGTTCTATACTGCATTGTTTACTTGTAATCTGTACATAAAGTCAAATGTCCTTCTTAGAACAAAATTGTTTACAAATTCTTTAGGACAGTAATATTACAACTCAAAGATCTTAGAGTTGATTAGTAAATAAAATCTTATATAAGAGTTAATATAAAAGAACTCAATAGAGAACTCTATATAAGATTGTCTACTTTATATACTACTGGCCCATGGTCTGTGCTCTCCTACTTTTAGCCTATCCTAAACAACCATATGTTTGCCTTAAGATCAATATATATTAAGTATGCTATATGATGTTATCATACTAGAATTTTTTTGTTCTTCTATTGTGATCATGTGACTGTTATATCATGCTAAACTCTAATCCTAGATCTCCAAGCATAGAAAATAAAAAAGAAAAGAAAATTGAGATAAATAAAGTCCCAACTTTCTCAGATATTCCTTCTCAAATTTCCCATCATTCCATCTATACAATATTTTTGCTATATACTTTCCTGGCAGCTCTCCCCTTCTAAAATCCTTTTCTTTTACTAAGTCCAACTTATTCTGTTGTCTTACTTCTGTACTCAATTTTCCTTCAAATTTTTCTACTGTTTCCTTTGTATTTTCTAAGTTTTCTTCTTTCTCTTATATATCCTGTTCTGCTATGAACCCCTTCTATCATACCAAATACTTTATTACTTCTCTTTCCTCAATTGTTCTGATATGAATTTGCACACCTTTTCTCTTTATTCCCTAGACAACAGATATATCTTTCTCTTTTTTAGCACAAAACCTTCCTTTATATCAATGGCATGATCCTATAGTTTTCTTATAAGAATTCTTTTACTGGCTTTTTTACAAAAGACATAAATCCACTTGTGGAACCTTTCTGGTACTAGCTGTTTTGCCTCTTCCTCCAATTTTGCTTCTTCTTCTTCTTCATCCCAAATCTTCTATTCCTCTGCCACCTTCTTCACTTCCATCATTTTTTCCTTTTTTGTTTTTTTGTTTTATTCTTCTTTAATTCTTTCTCTCCTTCTTTCTTTCCTTCTTTCTTTTGCTTTTCCCACCCTAAATTTCCCTGTTTTGGTCTCTACTGCTTTCTATACTCCTCTGGACATCTCATTATCTTTACTTCTCCTGTTCTCCAGTCAATTTCTAGATTATGACAAGCTAGCCACAGCATTTCTAAAGTCACATTCCACTTCTATCCTCCAATTACATCTATCTTTATCTTTTTCTTATGTTCCTAGTAATAAATATTCACTTTCATAGTATTTTCTATTGGCCTCTCCTTATTAAAAGTTCCATCCACATTCCTCATATAAATTTGTCTTTCTATTAACACCTCCACCATTACTCCTTTTTGTGTGTCAATCCTCTTCAACCCAATTTTCACTGTTATTTCTCTTAACATATTCCTATTGTCCATATTGCAGCAGAATATATTATCCACTACTCTAGAGAGCATTGCAAATCTGTTACTACTTCTAGAACCTAATTAAGGACTATTAGATTCTCTTCCCCATTTAAATTATTGTATCTATTTTCTTCAATCCTCCTCCTCTCCTCATTACTCCTGTTTCCATATTCTAGTCTTCTGCCCTCTCCAATTCTGCCTCTTGTTCCCCTGTTCCTATAGTTTCTTGCCAAATGTCTAAAGCCCCCACAGTTGTAACAATTTCTATTCCCCCTGTCTATATCTATGGCATATAGGTTGCATTATGCAAACTCTGCCTGCTGGTTCAGGTATACCATCATCACATTTGTTCTTTCTACTCCTTCCATAGATGCAGTCTCTGCTAGTGCTCACTGTTGAGCCTCTGGCCTCCTTGGACAAACTTGAGGCTATGACAACTGTTGCTATTATGCCCCTATATTGTTCAACCTTGGAGCCTGTAGCCCCTACTCTTGTCATCCTCTCATCCTCTCCTCCTCTCACCTACTCTCTCTCCAATTTCTGTTCAATGTGATAGCTCTATTATACTATTATTCAATTGAGGTGGATTGCTATTCTAACTCTATAAGTCTTTGGCATATTGTCCTATTCATTCCTCTTTTAAACTCCTCTACTAGAGGCTTTTCTTCATATCCACTACTTCTTGCTGCTTTTCTGAATTCTTATACAAATTCCTCTATGGTTTTCCCTCCCTGCTTTAGCCTCTTTAGTTCTGTTAATTTTACTGTCTCTTCATCTCCTCCTTCTAATTCTCTCTTAATATCTGCCAAAAACTCCTTTACTATTCTATATTTACATAATCCTCTCTTCAGATCTTCCAACATGTTCTCTTTCCAAATATCTGCTAACTCTTTTTGTGCATATGACAATATTCACTGAATTTGTTCTTCTACTGCAACTCTTCTCATTTTCATCCTGATGTATAACTTACATGCTGTAATGAAGCCTGAGACCTTTCCTGGGGTTCTTTTGAACACTTGTGGCTTAGCCACTTCTGTGCTTGCTCCTTTCTATATCCCTCTTTCTCCTCCTTATGCTTCCAACAGTACTTGGAGTTATGCTTGTATTGTTACAAGCTGCTTTTATTGCTACTGGATTACCTGCTTGTAATTGATTCTGCCACATTGGCTCATAGTATATGGTAGGGGTGTTGTTGTTAGTGATAGTGATAGTGATGCTGGTAGTAGAGTGTGTGGTGGTAAAGATTGTAAGAAGAGGGTGGATCCTGTGTTAGACTCATCTTCCAACTTGTACTCACTACTTGACTTAATCTCTGTAAGTGCTAGTGGGCCCTCTTCTTGTCCCACCTTACACTGTCTACTGACTACTGTTTTTAAGAGAATGGTAAACAATTTTGGCCTAAGAAGACTGTTCTACTCTAAGCAAGATCTTAAGGATTCTTACTATTTTCTTACATAGACAGATCACAAGTGGACCTGTAGCACAAAGCTGATAATAGAAGTTTTGTAAAGAACACATTCACAAAAGATGATACATTTCAAGTGTACCAGTAGGCTTTGATACAAACAAATGGCCAAGCTTTCTCTGTCTAACTAGTATATCTCTTATGCTTAAGGCCTGGAAATTTTTCTTAACTAAAGGATTGTGCTATCTCTTGGTCAAAGATGATAAGAGAGTTAAGAGTATAGAGAGGGTCCTATATTGAACAGTCTCAAGAAAGGAAATCAAGTTCTAATGTTATGACTCAAAGATCTTAGAGTTGATTAGTAAATAGAACCTTGCATTAGGGTTAACACAAGAGAACTCAATAGAGAACTCTATACAAGATTGTCTATCTTATATAATACTGGCCCATGGTCTGTGCTCTCCTACTTTTAGCCTATCCTAAACAACCATATATTTACCTTAAGATTAATATATGTTAAGTATGCTATATAACATCATCATACTAGAACTTTCTTTGTTCTTCTATTGTGATCATGTGACTGTGATATCATGCTAAACCCTAATTCTAGATTCTCAAGCATAGAAAATAAAAGAAAATAAAAGTAGAAAGGAAATTGAGATAAATAAAGTCTATCATCTTCAACTTTGACAAGTAATTGGTAGAGTAGGTAGTCAGTAGATAGTGTGAAGTAGAACAGATTGAGATAGAATAAGAAAAGTTTTCACTAGTATCTACAGAGATAATGTTGAGTTTGAAATATAATTTTGAGAGCAAGGCCAGTACTAGTTCTTTTTCCTTACCTCTATATACATCTTTTTTCTCCATACTACCACTATTTCTTATCCATTAATTCAATACCACACTGGAACATGAGTCAACATGGCTCTTTAAATCAAATTTTATTTTAGATAAAGTAGCAGGTAGAGCAGATAGTAGTATTACAAGTATTATTAGTGACTAGGAGAGGAATAGAAAAAGAAGACATAGTGGCTCCAAAATCCAATACTAGATTTGCCATACCCCCAAGTTTGGCCTAGAAGACAAGAGGTTCAGTAGACACTAACAGAACCTGCTCTAATGGAGAGAGTAGAAAGAACTGATGTAGTCATAGTAAACCTATAACTATAGTAGACAGAGTTTGTATCTAGATAGGACATATATATTGTGATTGTGAGTCAAAAAAGGAACTATTATAACTATGGGAGTTTTGGTCATATCACAAGACATTGTAAAAATAGGAGGATGGTTAAGTAAGTAAGAAAAATTAGTTACCAGAATAATAACAGGGATTTAAAAGAGAAGGAAAGCTTGATAGTTCTTGATTAGACTCTAATTACAACAAGTTCACAATACTTTGTAGTAGAGTAATGGATAATACATACAAATGTGACCCAAATTGAGATTTGTTGAGAGAAGTGATAGTAAATATTGGACTAGAGAGAATTGACATACAAAAAGAAGTAGCAGTAGAGATATTGTTGGATATTTGCAAGAAAATAAGGGTTTAAACTGAAAGAAATTAAGAGACCTATTTATATGAGGATTCTTTCAACAAAGAAGGACAAATTGAGTACATGATAGAAGTCAATATTTATTATTAAGAATATAGGGAGAAAATGGAGATAGATATAACTGACAGTTGTCAGATGTAGTTTACACCAGGGTGGAAGTCCGCAGAATGGACTCGGATATGAGTGAACTTGTGGAATGACCTTGGCTTTAGCTTATGTGCTGTGCTGTCTGTCTGCCACATGGTTGCAACTTCAGATGAAAGAGAGAAAGTCCAAGTGGGAGTAAGTACTGATTGATGTGTCACCATTGAACACCGGAGATTGAGTTCAATGAGAGTTTATCTCTGTTGATTATCAGACTAGCAAATTACAGTGTAACTACTAGTCTTATATACAAACTGATAATATAGGAGATGCTCAGGGTTTCAGTATTGAGACACTAACAGGAGTAACTCTGTCATGGAAGACAGAATACCCAGAGGGTTGCAGCACCACTATAAGACGTGTTGTGAGAAAGGTGGGCTTGTATATTTTAGAGGTGACATCACCACAGGGATGTAGTTTTCCAGATGAGTGGACTTACATATGACAACAGTCAAAAGTGAAGTATAATTTTGAAAATTCTATAACTAACATACCACAACCCTAATATTGATTGGAGAATGGGAGAGGTTAAGATAATAAGGTGTCTGGAAGAATGTAGAATATAATGGAGGCTGAAATAGAGAAAACTGAGGTGGCAAAAACAGAAGAAAGAAGAGAAGAAAGAAAAAGAAGTAAAAGAAGAAGGAGCAAAAGAAGAAAGAAAAGAAAAGAAAAAGTGAGAATGATAGAAGTAAAAAAAGATAGCAGAAGAGTAGGAGATTTAAGATAAAAAGAAAGAAGTAATGAAGTCAGAGGAAGAAGCCAAGAAATTGGTTTCTTCAAGGTTATACAAGTGGATTCATGTCTTTGGGAAAAAAACAAGTGAAAGAATGCTGACAAAAATGATATAGAATCATGCAATAGATGTAAAGGAAAGGTTTCTGTTAAGGAAGAGAAAGGTATATCTGTTGTCAAGAGAAGGTTGAGAAGAGATGTACAAGTTTATAAATGAATATTTGAGGAAATAGCATATTAGACTCTTGAAGTTGTCTTAAACAACACTAGTGTTTTTTGTAGAAAAGAAAGATGGTAAGAAGAGAATAATATAGGACTACAGATATTTAAATGAGTAGACTGGAAAATAATTATCCTTTGTCTTAATTTCAGACATTGTAGAAAATATTGGTACTAAGAAAGTATTTACTAAATTAGACTTATAGTGGAGATATGATAATATACAGATAAAGGAGAAAGGTGAGTAAAAGGTAACATTCATGACTACAGAAGAGTCATTTTGTCAGACTTGAAGGTGGTGGACTTGTTCTTTTTCTATTTCTCTTCTATTATTTAAGTTTCCCTTATTTTTCTATTATAATGTCACATGACATATAGAAGAAAGAATAGCATTATATATCTCTTTTGTTCAAAAATTTGAACTTAAGTCATAACTTATTTGGACTTACTAATCCTCTAGCAACATTTCAATCAATAATAAATAAGATCCTATGGGACTTGATCAATACTAGAAAAGTGGCAAGCTTCATTGACAACATAATAGTAGGAATGGAAGAGGAGGAAGAATATGATGAGGTAATGAAAGAAGTAGTAGAGAGGTTGGTAGAAAATAATCTGTATGTAAAACTAGAAAAATACAAGTGAAAAATTAGAGAGATTATTAGACACAGTTTATATCTTGTTATTCAAGATTTATTGGTGGGCTTTTAGAAGTCAATACAAGTAATTTGTATGTTATCCAAGTACACAGAACATAATAATCTCTGGCTTCAGCTTATGTGCTCCATCTCTACAAGTCACATAGGTTGTGTTAGAAACAAACCAACTACTAAACCAGTTATACTAAAAGTGTACAATGTCAAACTTAGCTTTGACATCTGGCTGGTGCCATATATGTACTTTATACTGTACTTCTGATAGATTGTATATTTTCTCAGGATGTAACTGGTAGACAAGTCTACTAGAAGATAGGAGGTATATTGTTGCTAACACTAGAAGTTGGTGATAATTTTAGTTAATTTCCAGGATAAAGCTTTACAGTATAAATATCAGGCATAGTTCACACCAGGGATGAAAGTCTATGTAATTGGCTTAGGGATATACAAACTTGTGGAATAACCTTAGCTTTAGCTTATATGCTGTACCATCTGTCTACTACATAGTCATAACTTCAGATGGGAAGAAGAAGTCTGAGATGGAAGTGAGTACTGATTGGTGTGTCGCCATTGAATACCAGAAATCAAGTTCAATAAGAGTTATCTTTGTTAATTATCAAACTAGCAAATTATAATATAACTACTAGTCTTATATACAAGGAGATAATATAAGAGATACCCAGGGTCCCAGTTGTCAGGATCATCAATGGTGGACTTGATTTTATTTTTCTGTTTTCTTTCTTTTCTTTTTCTATTTTTAGAACAACTTGGGTTAGGGTTGATTGGTCACTCTGTCACATCAGTCACAAGACTGATCACGAGACTTGGGAGAACTTAGTAGAAGATTCAAGAACAAATGACGTCATACAACATGGACACCACATGTTGACCTCATGGACTACATATGGCTGTTTAGGGTAGGATGCACAGTAGCGAGCACAGACCATCTGTAGGACTATATAAGGTAGATTAGTTTGTAGAAGA
>Ga0157364_1001707_pt1 | contig 19172 bp, 12 predicted proteins | sample AttsexASBM2_FD_111476 | JGI IMG/M metagenome (GOLD analysis project Ga0157364, IMG submission 111476) | Fungus gardens microbial communities from leaf cutter ant in Ribeirão Preto, State of São Paulo, Brazil - Atta sexdens ASBM2 | ecosystem: Host-associated > Fungi > Mycelium > Unclassified ...
AGAGAGAGAGAGAGAGAGAGAGAGAGAGAGAGAACAAAGATGCTGAGAGCAATAAGTACAAGTAACGCTAACAGACCTTACATTCAGTGGGAAATTATAATATTCATGTAATGTTCCTATTTGTGTTCTGCAAATAGTGCACACTTGTAGTCAAAATGAAATAGATATTTCTTTCAAGTTTGACAAAAGCAAGATTTAGTCCAGTGCAGCAATAAAGAACAGATCTTTTAGCCCTGAGGATCATCTCTTTTTCTCCTTCTCTCTCTCTTTTTCTTTTTTTCCTTCCTTCCTTCCGGGAACCGCGCGCAGTTCCGCAACTAACCTTACGCAGGAATACGCGGTGCACGCGTACGCGTGACGTACATCTCGCGTGCATCGCACATACGCACATATACAAATACACGTACACGCACACACGGTGGAGAAGAGAGAAAAAAAGAGACCCGGGCCGAAAGACCCGGCGCGGTTTTCACGATTCTCTCGGGCGCAGCTGACCGCCATGGCTGTGCTGGCTGGCCAGCCAGCCCATCGTCTGTTTGCGACGTCGACGCACCGCGTCGCGATGGATCGCCCAGACGTCGTCGAATCTCCAAGCGAAGTCTCGTGTGAGCGCGCCAAGATGCTCGTGACGTGCGTCGACGAGTTTCGATCAAAATCGAACGCGTTATCTATTTTCTACGGAATTAAGCTTGAAACATAATTAAAAAGCATAGGCAAGAAAGATGATCTCAATCTGTTAGAATATCATGAATTTGGATGTACACTATAGAGACTATTCTTTGAGAGTCTTTGGATCTTATATTTAATATCATCTTAAAACAGTCTTAAGGTGTTATAAGTTAATCACAGATCAGTATTCATAGTCTATTCTTATTTCAAAAATGTGTTAAGTAATGTCTTAAGATGCTAATGGGTTATCTGATTGGTCCATGACATCTTAAGATTGTACTCGAGACAGTAATTAAATAGTCTTAAATATAAGAATCGATTGTGAATACCATCTACAAAGCAGTAGCAGCACACTCTTAAAACATTCTTTTTAAAATCTAGAATCTTTAGAATGGATTCTGATTCTAAAGAATGAAATCTCACTGTTAAAATTGACAATTGAGCTCTTTTTCAACACTAGCTAAATGGTGGCTCAACTATTTGTCATTTTTTAGAATTAGATTCCACTTCAAAGATTTTAGACAATCTATTACTTAAGACAATCTTGAAAAAGAACTGACTATGAATACTGATTTAAAATAATCAACCCTCACAAATTAAAGATTATGAATTGTTTCTCTTTTAAGTATATGATAGAATGTTATGATTTCTAAAAATCCAAATGTCATTCATAAAGATACAAGTTTTAAAAATTGAAATTTAATCTTGTAATTTGATGTAATTTTTGTTGTGATCTTATGTAATGTTATATTGTTAGATATTACTATTTATTTAACAAATATAAATATATATATCTAATAATAATATTGTTTATGTGTTTCATTAACAATTATAAAAAAATGTTTATTTATTAAAATTTAATTATGACAATTAACATGGATTTTTTTTAATGTCCCTTTTTTCGTTCTTAAAGAGTTGATCACCTAGTATTCACAGTTTTTCCTGAGTTGAAATAAGTCTGTTATTCCATGTTCCTATTGCTTGTGCTTTTCAATTGTGTCTTTCTACAATAAGCCATTATCTGAGCTTTAAGTCATAAGCCGTAAGAAATTGACCAATCACAGTCGAATGTGAGAAGAATAATCGACTATAATCGATCAATTTCTTATGGCTTAACGTTTAATGACTATGTACGCGTGTGCGCGTGGAACCTCGCCGATCTTCCTTCTGTTTTGGCGACAATCACGACAGTGTCGTTCCGCGATACTCTCGTGATACGACGCGAGCTCCGTCGACGCAAGATGGATGGTACACGAGGAGAGCTGCGGTGCGGCGCGCTGAGTTTCGCTCGGAGATTTACACGCGCGAGTCTGTTGAGAGAATAACTTTGTACATTACTTACTCCGTCTTTCCACACTTGTATCCACTTTTATTATTGTAGATTAATTTTAATCTCGGTTAATTTGCTTCTTATCTTCTAATTATAAATATTAGAAAAAGGTAAAAAACCCAGATAAGTGAGTATAAAACTTACATAAAGTCCAAAATCGAGACATGAGATGTTTGAAAGATGTCTAAAAAACATCTTGAAACACAGAAAGAATGATTTTGTTCAAAATTTAAGTAGGTACAGATCTGAAAATAATTTTGTTAGATCATCAAAATGATTTAAGCATAGAAAATTTATAAGCGTAGAAAAGCTTAATAAGCGTAGAAAATTTAAGCATGATTAGCTGTAAATAGTTTTGACATTCTAGCAACCAATTTGAGCGTTCTACATAATTATTTTGATGGCCCAACAAAATTATTTTCATCTGTAGCTAGCTAAATTTTTAGATAGATCGACAAAACTATCTTTTCTGTGGCACTCTAAAAAATAGTGTGGCTTTAACACAATATAAAGTGTCTATACAATTTTTCTCATTGTGTTGGTATTAATATTAACACTAACATGATGTGGATTTAACCTCCTGGGTTTAAAATCCACATCATGATTGTATTGATCGTGGATTTTAAATTCACACTATTTTTTTATATTATATGTTGACTCTTTGAGATTTGATTTTAATGGAATCATGTTAATTTTTTTTTTTTAATTTAATTTAAGACTACAGTAATAAATAATTTATGTTAAAAAATTTATTTTTTTAAATTTTAACTATTTTTCCAACATGTATATTATTATATACATCTGTAATGATGTCAATAGAACTAAATAAATTTCAACGGATGTCTTCAAATTTAATGTACATTACAATGTACAAGTCTGAAGAATTATTATTAATACCAGTACAGTGAGAATTATGTAGACATTGTGTTAAATTTACACCGATATATTTTTTAATTTAAAAGACATTTTTACGAGGACCATTTATAAAGACATTTTAGAAACGTCTTATATTCTGATTATGCATCTGGGAATAAATTAAGAGATTAAAGTTAATCTATCTTGATAGAGATAGACATTACACTGTCTTGCTCTGTTTTGAAACGAATGTGCCATACTGACATTGCAGTTCTGTACATTCTTCTAGACATATTCTAGATTTAAAATATAGTTGCGATCTTGTAGTGCATGAGGGTGCATGACACTTTAATGTTAAAGATTACATCTTGCTGGCATGAATGATGCGCTAATATATATCTCTTTGTTCTTCCTTTTATTTTTTGTTTTTTAAATTATCCTTTTGAACACATCTTAATCATCCCTTAACAGTTTTCAAACTCGAAGTTGATGCACATAACGCTGTATTATTATCGATTTGTAATTATCTTTTACTCGGATGTAATCGCGGACTCTTCGAATCGCTTCTTTGCGAGGGTACTCAGCGGATAAAGTCACAGAAACAGTTTACTCGAGTTTTCACAATCGCCAAGAATCGCGAGCGTGCGTGAGAGTCGTTGACGATGACCGAAAAATCGAATTCTCAAATTGTTTCTGCTACTTACAATTAGGTTAGTATTCGTAGTCAATTCTTATATTTAATCTTAAGTATAAAAGAACGGTTTTGCTGAAGTATTTAAATTTTAAATCTAAAAATTTTTGCTACATACATATACATATGAAAATAATTTTGATCGTTCAAATAATTTAGCAGGACGTTTGATGACAAAAAGTTTGAACATTCTAGCAATTTGAGCGTCCTACATAATTATTTTTATGGTCCAACAAAATTATTTTCAGTGCTACATTTTTAGATACTTCAGCAAAACTATATATTAGACAGAGTATTAGTATCTTAGATACTAGAAGATATTACTCAAGATGGCCTTGAAATAAGAATTGATTATGAATATCGACCTTAAAGTACCATAATCCAGAGAACAAGCTTTGAATAGTATATTCTCCTTCGTTCTAAATTTAAACGAAAAACTGTGATATAGTAGTGGGTATGCCGCCTTTATTGATGCACCCTGCTTATACGAACTACGGGGGAGGTGGCAGTGGTAACATGCAACAAATACAGGCTCCACCGCAACAGCTACATCTGCAACAGCATCCGCTGCAACACTGGAACAACAATACCATCCAGAAAAGAAGTAAATATCATTATCAGATCAAAAAAGCGACAATTTCGAAAAAGTATCAAGTTTCGGCACCGCAAAAAAAAAATGAAATCTGTTTGGCCGTTCGATCATCTCATAGTACCATACGTTTCTCTCGTTAAAGTTACTTGTCTCAGTCTCTGGTTTTCAGTGACACCTTCCAGTCTCACCAGTACTTTCTGATGGGTGATAGTTTTGGCATATTGTCACTATGGTTCAATAACTTTAGTCTATTGTCGACACAGTTAGAGAAGAATGTGAAAGAAATGGATGTCGTGATAATTTATCTTTGAAAAAAATATGGCAGAGCATATAGAGCGGCAATACGGATATATTAAGTATTGTCTTACTTTGATCACGGACTGATTCACTTTACATAGCAATGGAGAAAAATTGGATCGGTGGTTGCTATAAAGGTACATAAGAATTCAGGATAAACCGAGTTCCCCTCTTTTCTGTAATGAACACCGTGAGACATTTCTCGATGTGAATCAAAACGTAACATAGACATGCGACACACACGCCCCGAGCTCGTGGACTTGCGGAGGAATTGCAAAGGTGAAATTAAGTATGCATACAACACTGTGCTTCTAATATAAAGAAAGTTTACGATTCAGCGCTGATAATAAATAGCGTAGGTGGGAAGACTCGGTCTATATCAATTAAATCTTTTACAGATATTTATAAAGGAACGTAAATATAGAATGAAAATCTATGCGTGCGCAGACAAATCTTGTTTAAAATTTTTGAGAAATTTTTGTCTTTTTTTTCTTCTTTTTTAGGATGAAGAGAACCGACATTCTCTTACGAACATGGCGCGCCGGGAGTATTATTTTGCTTGAACAGATATTTTCTAGAGTGACTGATTTCTTCGCATGACTCTTCTATAAAGTTTGCCATCGATAGCTTCGCTGGATGCTTGTTTAGTTTAGCACTAATTTATTATGCCGAAAATTTTCATTCTGCTGTAGAATAAGGCTCCTTTACGTTATGCTCATGCAGTGTATGTCTCATGTCTTATTTTTCATATTTGTTTTACAACCACGTACAGTTTTCTATAATTTTTTCTTTTTTTTCGTTTTCATTTTGATATAGGATCTCCTTTTTGCATTTGTACTTTTCCTACATATACATACGTATACATTTATATATGTACACCCTTTTTTTCTCCGTCAATGTATATATGGTCAGTCGTGGATAGATGAGTAAGTTTCAAGTTTTATTTGCTTAGAAATGTTTACATTTTTTAATGATGTTAATAGGAATGTGAATTTTGTAATGATGTTAATAGCATCGAAAGTTTTTTGTATAAGTTTTTAATATAGATGAAAATTGAATGCTTCTTTGCCTGTACGTGTCTCTATATACACGCATGTATATATGTATATTTACATGCAATTATATGTGTATATATGTATATAAAAGGGTCTATAATACATTATGCACATAATGATGTAACACGTACATTGTAATATCAAAGATATAGATACTCTGCTAAAATTTTGATGCTAAAAGCTATGGTGACGGCGCTAAAATCTTACCCTTGTAAAATTACTAATGATTTCTTGGTATCTATGGTACTTATCATTCTCAATATTATAATCATTTTAATCTGCGAACTGGTTATCTCGAAAAATAATACATGTACTGTATATAATGTGTCATGATAAAATTCAAATAGTCCAGAAACATATGAAAGTGTCATTTTGATACACAGCGAGTAAAATTAAACAACAAAATAAAATGAAAAGTCAAAATAATGAATTAATGAATAAATTAATGATACTATAAATCACGTACACACACTGATGTAACAAATGTAGAAATATATTTTTCTGATAGCCAGTATTATCGATAAAACATAATGTAGATGCTCATAAAAACGTGATTTTTAATTTCTTTCTCCTCTTCATTCTCAGATTACATTTCTAACACAGAAATGTTCGATCTTGAAAATGATCTTCCTGATGACTTGCTGTCATCTGGATCTTGGGGTTCCACAACCGAGAGCACCAAGCCACCTGCAACTGGTCCTGGTCCAGGGCAGCAAAATGGTGCTCTCGATACAGAACTCAGACAACATGTACAGCAGCAACAACAACAACTCTCTCACCATCTTATTCAACAACAGCAGGTACGATTACATTACACATTAGAGATCTGACGATTTTATTAATTGATATATACCTTATACTTTACAAAAAATTATTAAACAGGGCAACAAAAATTTGGTGGCGAATTCCTTAGTAATGGCTGCTGGAACGTTAGGTAACAAGAGTCCGAATATGCAATCGCCACCGAACGTTTCTGTTTCTAAGGGAGGAATAGTCGATCCACAGATGGTCGTGAGTCTTGGTAATCTACCAAGTAGTATAGCCAGTTCGTTGGCGAATAATCAAATGTCGATCGCGAACTCGATGGGCGGTTTACAATCATCCATGAGTATAGCCGGAAGTAACCCCGCGATGTCGATGCCGGGCGGCATGAATTCCGGTTTAGTGATGACTAGCACCGCTAGCGGAAACAACATGGGAGGAATGGCTGGCGGGAGCTTGATAGTAACAAACAGTTTGAACAAACAACCTTTAAATACAGTATGTTGATTTATGTAATACATGTAACTTTTTCTCTAGTAAAAAGATTGGTAATCATATATTTGACCAAGAATCTTTTAAAGGTAACCATGATGGGCCCTAATACTCAAGCAATACATCATCCCGGTGCTCCTCATGGAGTTACGCCGATGCAAAACGGTCCTGGAATGATGAACACAAGAGCTGTGGCAATGCAGCAACAACAGCAAGCGCATATGATTGGTCCGGCAAGAGGGCAAAGTCCTCATCAACAGGTGCATCAAGTTGGCATCGTCGGTCCCGGTCAGGGTGGTCCCAGAATGCAAGCTCCTCCTAACATGGCAAATATGCCGACTATGGGGCAACTAGGTGCATCGAATCCGTATAGCTATGGTATATAAAACATATCTTCTTTTGTTTTATATATATATATATATATATATATTTATATATATGAACGAAGAAGCGGACGTTGTCAATAGAGACAGATGCAGCACGATGAAAATAAAATTTATAATACAGGTTCAAATACGGTTGGACCAGGGGCAGGCGTAACTGTATGCTCCAATAATCCCGTAGGTGTCGTCAAACCGCAGCAGAAGGGCGTTGGAACAAACATGAGTCCCATGCAAGCGGCAGCCGCTGCTAGCAGATTTACTAGTGCTGCTGGTCCGATCGGTACTACGAATGTCGTGGGTGGTCAGGAAGGTGGAACGGCAGCACAACAAGCGCAGCCACCAGCACCAAGTCCAGCTCAACCTCAATCAGGAGCACCAACCGGAGGGCAGCCAGGTCCGCAACAAGCTACGCAAGGGCAAATGCCTGGTGCTGGTGTTCCAACGGGTAAGTTGAAGTTAAGAATCTCTTCATCTTTGATATATATATATACATATATATATAAAATTTGAACAAAATTTGGAACTTGTTGCAATATCTCCGTTCATAAGGTAAATAGAAAAAAAATAAATGCACTTTCATTATATAATTCGGATACAAGCTATTGATTGACCATACATAAAATTTGATCGTCACAATCATTATTGAGATATAATAATTGAGGTCTCGAAAAACCGCTCCACATAAAGATACTGTACTGTCTTGCGCTAAAACGCTACGCGTTTTTTCTTAGTACCGAGACACTACCGTGTCTCTGGATTATTATAAATCATGTTACTTGTTGCAATGCCTTCATTCAATAACTTTGTTCGATTTAGGCGCAAAATCGACACCAGATCCAGAAAAATGTAGACTCATACAGCAACAATTGGTGCTACTTTTACATGCGCATAAATGCCAGCGACGCGAGAGTCAAGTGAACGGCGAAATGAGACAGTGCACCTTGCCAGACTGTAAAACCATGAAAAATGTTTTGAATCATATGACGAATTGTCAAGCTGGTAAAACTTGTACGGTGGCTCACTGTAGCATGTCTAGGCAAATTATCAGTCATTGGAAACATTGTAACCGAAGTGATTGCCCAGTTTGCTTGCCGATAAAACAAGCAAATAAGAATAGGACTAATTCTGCGCAAGGTAATTTGAAAAAATTTGTGTCACTTTGATATTTCAGCGATTCTCCGAAAATTCTTCAAAAAACGTAAACACATCTTATGATTTTCTTAGAAAGTAAAACTTTAATAATGCAAAGGAATAAAATGTATTTACGTTTTTTTTATAGTTCTTGGTTTAGCAGTTATTTCAAACGGTATTTATCTGGAGATATTCTATACATTTACATTATGTACGTATTCTTTTTATCAATAGCGCCCGCAATTCAACCAAATAATCAGCCAAATACAAGTCCATCTGAAATGAGAAGGGCTTATGAAGCTTTAGGGATTCAATGTCCAACAACGACACCGGGAATCTTGCCCGGTCAAGGCGTTGGAAGAGGCGTCAGAATGCCAGCTCCCGGCATGGCGGGTCCTCCAGGAGCACTGGGCAACGTTAGATTAGCGCAACCTCAAACACAGGGTGAGTTGCATGATATTTTATATTAACTGTTTATTTTTTTCAACTGTAAAACATTTTATAAAATTTATTGTATGTATTGTATAAAATTATATTTTGTTATATTAAATATTTTTTTTATATTCTGCTAAAAGTATAAAATATGATTTGTATAGATTTTTACGAGAAAAGCAACAAGCGATGGGCGCCCATGTGTGTTTCAGCTGCACCGGGACAGTCTGTAGTCGGTGCTGGACAACAAGTAGTCGCTCCGAATGTATCTCTTCCTTTAAATTCCGATCCTAGCACGGTCGGAGTAGCCGGCAATCAGACAGTACCGACGACTGGACCTACATCCGCCGCAGCAGCGGCTGCTGCCAATATACAGCAATCTGTTAATATGCAAACATTGTTCGGACTGAACGAGTCTGGACAACCTGGTGTGATAGGCGGGGAAAATAGATTAGCAAATCTGCAGCTTCCAGGTGGTCTTCAACCCGGACAAGTCACTGCGACGCCGGTGCAAGGAACAAAGGAATGGCATTTGTCCGTCACTCCTGATCTCAGGAACCATCTCGTTCATAAATTGTTAGTGAAAATTTTATTATATATGACTTTTCGAAACTTATCGAGCTATAACTCAGTACGTTATAGCGTGTGTGTCTAATTTTTTTAGAGTTCAAGCGATATTCCCGACTCCCGATCCACAAGCCATGCTCGATAAAAGAATGCACAACTTAGTTGCGTACGCGAGGAAGGTAGAAGGTGACATGTATGAAATGGCTAACTCTCGGTCGGAATATTATCATCTGTTGGCCGAAAAAATTTACAAGATTCAAAAAGAACTTGGTAAGTAATACAATTTCAACACATTGAAACATTTTTAATGCTAATTTTATTTTTATTTAAAAATCATTTTAAGTAATAGCCGTCTTAAGATACTAGTACAAGTTTGTGATTAGATCGACATTTTGAAGATTATTTTAAATAAAAGAACGGCCTAACTTACGTAGTCCATGTTCAAGTTTTTTTTTGTCATTAACATATTTTTTTTAATGAGAATATAATTATATATATATATATATATATATATATATATATATATGTGTGCGTGCGTGCATGTGTTATACATATTTCAGTTAACCAATTCTTTAAAAAACAAACTTTTTTCTTTTTAAATTAACATGTATCTAAGTACTACTTATTCTAAGCCCGATTTGTCGAATAACGTAGATGAAAAACGACAAAAACGAAAGGAACAGCAACAGCTACAAGCACAACAGCAACAGCAGCAGCAACAACCAACGCAGCCACCGGGTACATCTGGTCCTGGATTAAGGCCATGTGCGCCTCCAAATGTAGGTACCGTTATGCCAGGGGCATCGAAACCTGTCGGGACAGTACCACCTACCTTACGAAGCCACTCACCGAGTATGGGTCAACTGGCAACGATACCAGCGATGGCTATCCAACAGCACAATAGGATGCAGTTCCCACAGCAGGCGCAACAACAACAGCAGGCCCAACAGCAACAGGTGCAAGCTCAGCAGCAAATACAGCAGCAGCAGCAACAACAAGGCATCCTGGTCGGCCCTCCCGGTCCTAGCCCAAACGGACAATCCACATCCAACGCCAATATGGTGCCTAATCCTGGACTGAGTCCATTTGGACCTCAAATGTCCCAGGCTAATCTCACGACCACTACTGCATCTAACAACGCGACGACTAGTCAATTCTCGACGTCCAATGGCACGACTGCCGGTTTACCTAACAGTTCTCCTATTCAGAACCAGCATCAATTTCCCGATCTCATGAAAGTCAGACTAGCGCAAGCCCAGGCTCAAGCAGCGCAACAACAGCAACAACAGCAGCAGCAGCAGCAGCAACAGCAACAGCAAAGTCAGCAACAACCACAACCGACAAGTGCTCCCAGCCAGGTCGGTACTCCAGCAACATCGATTCCACAAACACCATCACCGTTTAGTGGTATGCAGCAACCAAGTGCACAGCAGTCGCAGCAACAGCCGCAACAACAATCGAATCAACAATTTCCAACTCGGCCATTGTCAGCTACCACGCCTAATGACAATGGTATTGCAACATCGACACCACAGACGATACCACCGCCTGCATCCAGCGGACCAAGTCCAACGGGTGGCGTACCCGCGACGACTACGGGTACGACTAACGGACCTCAGTCGACCACGTCCACACCAAACACACCACTGGTACCGTCGTTAATGACGCCAAATCAAACGGTGTCTTCCGCATCGAACCAGACGCCTCCCCATTCCGGCCCAACACCGTCCCCAGCCGGCCTTGCAAGTCTTGGTAAAGGTATGACCTCGCAAGAACGAGCAGCACTAAACACTCCACGTAGTACATCCATGTCCTCGCAAATGGCTGCCATTACAGCAGCGCTGGATCGTGACAATTCACCCAGTCCGCCGATGAATAATAACAAAGGTAAGCTGGATTCCATCAAGGAGGAAATAAAGATGGAGATCAAACAAGAACCACCGGACGAGCCACAGAATCATAGAATGGATGGTAAAAGTGTGAACAATGAGATTATTATCAAAACCGAGCCAAAGACCGAACCAATGGAGGAGGGCTCGAATGAAGCAACCATAAAGGAAGAGCCTGGCATTAAAGAGGAGAGCATGACTCCTGTGTCCAGTCAGGACACGACTACCTCTGACATCAAACCCTTGGTGCCAGAACCAATTCAACCGAGTGGCACGTCCACTGACAAGAAGAAGTGCTTGTTCAAGCCTGATGAATTGCGCCAGGCATTGATGCCGACGTTGGAAAAGTTATATCGACAAGATCCTGAGAGCATTCCGTTCCGACAACCGGTAGATCCTCAGGCATTGGGTATACCGGATTATCCGACTATCGTGAAGAAGCCGATGGATCTATCGACGATCAAGAAGAAACTTGACACGGAGAAGTACAGCGATCCGTGGGAGTACGTCGACGACGTGTGGATGATGTTTGATAATGCTTGGCTGTATAATCGCAAGACTTCTCGAGTTTATAGATATTGCACCAAGGTAATGTTTATCTGATGATATTATCACTAACATGCGATACATGCTTTATATGTTCGAGTCTAATTTATTTTTCTCCTTTTTTCAAACGCAGCTCTCGGAAGTGTTCGAGCAGGAGATAGACCCCGTGATGCAGGCACTGGGTTATTGTTGCGGCAGAAAGTACACATTCAACCCGCAAGTACTCTGTTGCTATGGCAAGCAGCTTTGTACGATACCTAGGGATGCAAAGTATTATTCGTATCAAAACAGGTCAGTGCATAGTTATATTCAAGTATATATTGAATTATAATGCAGTAGAGAACTATTGACGTGAGAGAATACGTTATTTGAAGATACTAATGCTTAAAATGTTAATATTGTATTAATGCTGAATCTATCAAAATATTAATACATAGATATATTCTAACTTTAAGTCGAAGTTTAGTTAATCCATTATATTACTTTTGTTAATCTAAATCGATTGAGCATGTGAGAAATGGCATTTTAAGTATTATGTTACATTAGCAGTTTGAACATTTCTGTAATTAGAGCGTGCACAATGGGGACACGTTTGCAGTATTTTGTAACATCTAGTAGTGACTTTTACGTTTTAAGTAATGTTCTATACGGCTCTGCCATGCTTATAGGGCATTTGAAGAACGGTGATCCCCGCGTATTCATCTTCTGAAGACCCTTTTAATATGAAAGTGTCCTATCGCTGAATACGCTAAATTAAATTGACAGGTTAATTAACTTGCTTTTGACAATAAATGTAAAAGCAGGTCAGTCCCCTGAACTACACTTTTTTGAAGCTATATGTACGAATTTTCTTTCGTATTAAACTCACGCACTTAAAGTTTGTGTAATATATAGTTGCGCATATACTTAAAGGATGTGTATCATTTTATACTATAAAATGTAGCGTTAAAGTTCTAAAATTGAAGAAAGTTACAGCGTAAGGAACGTTTATTGATCGCTGGATATAAATGGCTTTACATAGCCTTTTGGTATGTGCGATTAGGATTTAGAAAATGACGTATAAATTGATATTTTTTTAATATTGGCACTGTTCTCTTCTTTGTATGTCTTCGCCCATGGGTTGCGCACGCATACACAAATCCTTGTTTGCCGCTTACTTCTTGTGTTGCCTGCGACCTTGCTTCTTTTCGACTCTACGAAATACTTGATTCTGGAAAAAACTGTAATCGAAAAAAAACCCAAACGATGCCTTTCCACGGTCTTTCGAAACTGAAATCGGATCCGAAACAATTGGCCATTGCATGCATGTGTAATTACCAAAAAAAATTGATTGTACATATATAAAAAAAAAATACTTGCCGAAATTGACGGAAACTCAATATGCCGAAACTTGGACACACATTTGGAATAAATTGGCCGTCGTACATCGAATTTACATAATAAAACCGTACACACGGCGCCGATATAATAGTGGTCTTCTAAAGGGAATTGGTCTTCTTTCCGACAGATACACCTTCTGTCAGAAATGTTTCAACGACATTCCTGGTGACACAGTGACGTTGGGAGACGATCCAACGCAGCCTCAAACGTAAGTGATGTCAAACAATTAACGCGTGTAATCTTTGTTAACATTATTCCGATCCGATACGGTCTATATGACATCTTTGTTCCTCATAGTGCTATCAAGAAGGAACAGTTCCAGGAAATGAAGAATGATCACTTAGAATTAGAGCCTTTTGTAACCTGTACGGACTGTGGTAGGAGAGTACATCAAATTTGTGTGCTCCATATGGAAGCAATCTGGCCATTAGGGTAAATAATTTTATTTTATCAAAACTATAATCGCGAAAAGATTTGACGAATTATGTTTTCTCTCTATTAAAATACGTTCGCATTGTTTACTGCCTTTTCAAGTTTGATAAAGTTATAAAATATTTCGCATACTTAGAAGTTACTTTCCCTTTGACAGATTTACCTGTGATAATTGCTTAAAGAAGAAGGGACAGAAACGCAAAGAGAATAAGTTCAACGCCAAACGATTGCCCGTAACGAAACTCGGCACATACATCGAGACGCGCGTAAATAATTTCTTGAAGAAGAAGGAAGCAGGCGCCGGTGAGGTCGCGATCAGAGTGGTCGCATCCAGCGACAAGGTGGTCGAGGTCAAACCCGGGATGCGAAGTAGATTCGTCGAGAACGGTGACATGCCCGGCGAATTCCCATACCGCGCGAAAGCATTGTTCGCGTTCGAGGAGGTCGACGGCACCGACGTCTGTTTTTTCGGTATGCACGTGCAGGAATACGGAAGCGAATGTACGCCGCCTAACACCAGACGAGTTTACATCGCATATCTGGACTCTGTCCACTTCTTCCGGCCTAGACAATTTCGAACGGCTGTGTATCACGAGATTCTTCTTGGATATCTCGATTACGCGAAGCAGCTTGGGTAAGTTTATCCAAGCAAAAAGACAAATTATAATTGAGATAATTTACAGTGTACATAATGAAAATCTAATATTATATCTAATATAATATTATATTTAAGATATGAATATAATATGAATTTTACATTAAAAAAATATATAAAGAAGAAAAATGTGAAATTACAGGTACACTATGGCTCACATTTGGGCTTGTCCACCTTCCGAAGGGGACGATTATATCTTCCACTGCCATCCCGCAGAACAAAAAATACCAAAGCCTAAGAGATTGCAGGAGTGGTACAAGAAAATGTTGGACAAGGGAATGGTCGAAAGAATCGTGCTTGACTACAAGGTTAGCAGATAAATTCATTTCATAGATTTTTGGATCTAGTCTCTTGTGTTTCCGTTACGTGTCGGTATCGTATCGGTGTCAAACGAGACTTAAAGAAACGTCTGTAGCGAAGCTAGTGTTCTTGTTACAGTTATATAGCAATGAACATAGGATTTGCAGACGATATTTTTTTGCATTTTGACTATTTGCGCATGTATCTCTCTATTTTAAAACGGAAATATATAAATGAAACATTTGTATGCAGGACATCTTAAAACAAGCCATGGAAGATAGGCTTTCATCTGCGGCGGATCTACCATATTTTGAGGGCGACTTTTGGCCGAATGTATTGGAAGAAAGTATTAAAGAATTAGATCAGGAAGAGGAAGAGAAACGTAAACAAGCTGAAGCGGCGGAAGCAGCCGCTGCTGCGGCAAACGCGGTAAGTTCTAGAAAATAAATAATGTTTCTACTTGCCTGCAATAATCACGTTTTTCGTCTTATATGTTTATATCCCCGATCTCATATCTTTTCAGATATTTTCACTGTCCGAAGACGCGGAAACTCCAGACGGTAAGAAGAAGGGTCAGAAAAAGGCGAAGAAATCTAACAAATCTAAAGCGAATCAAAGGAAAAATAGCAAGAAATCGAATACTCCTCAAACTGGCAATGATCTTTCCGCGAAAATCTTTGCTACTATGGAAAAGCACAAAGAAGTGTTTTTTGTCATTAGGTTGCACAGCGCTCAAAGTGCAGCCAGTTTGGCAGTAAGTATTTTCCATGTTGTACATTTCTTTTCCTCTGAAAACATGATGCATACGATTATTAATTTTTATTTAAATCTTTTTTAGCCTATCCAAGATCCCGATCCTGTTATCAATTGTGATCTAATGGATGGTCGTGACGCGTTTCTCACGATGGCAAGGGAAAGGCATTACGAATTTTCATCGCTTAGAAGAGCAAAGTTCAGTTCCATGTCTATGCTATACGAATTACATAATCAAGGCCAAGACAAATTTGTTTACACTTGTAATAACTGTAAAAGTCATGTGGAGACTAGATACCATTGTACAGTTTGTGATGTACGTATAAGATTATTTGGAAAAAAGTACTTTTGTTTCTTTTCATAACTTTTACTCTAATTTTAACTCCAATTTTATGACAGGATTTCGATTTATGTGTGAGTTGTAAAGATAAAGACGGTCACCCGCATCCGATGGAAAAACTTGGCTTTGATTTGGATGATGGCTCTTCACCGGCTGATGCCAAACAAACGAATCCACAAGTAATTTATCTTCTGAAAATATTATTGAAAATATAATAAGCCTATAATGTGCTCATCTTTTTTATTTCTGCAATGTAGGAGGCCAGGAAATTATCGATACAGAGATGCATTCAGTCATTGGTGCATGCTTGTCAATGTAGAGATGCCAATTGTCGTTTACCGAGTTGTCAGAAAATGAAACGAGTAGTTATGCATACGAAGAACTGCAAGAGAAAGACAAATGGTGGTTGTCCCATCTGTAAACAGTTAATTGCGTTGTGTTGTTATCATGCAAAGCACTGCCAAGAGACTAAATGTCTCGTTCCATTCTGCTCTAACATCAAGCATAAGATAAAGCAGCAACAATTACAACAACGGTTACAGCAAGCGCAGTTACTTAGGTTAGTAAAGTTGTCGACTTTATGTATATATTATTGCACTAATGCAAAAATATATTCTATTGTCTTTTATTTCAAGCATTGTTCTATCTATTTTTATTAAATAGCGAATCCTAGAATGCTATCTAAACTAAAACGCGTGAACATATTTTGATTTTTTTGCATGTCTTTGCATGTTGTCTTTATTTTTTTAATTTGCTATTAAGCTTTATTCCTCAACTCTTAATATCACTTCCTTTCTGAATAATAGCGTTATAAATTATTTTATTTTCTATTTACTTTTAAACTTAAATAAAAACTTACTATCTGCTTAATTATACTGTATCTGTCTATCAAACTTTTATATATCGAAAACGTTAGTCAATATTTGTGTTTATTCGTGTATAGGAGACGAATGGCTGTGATGAATACGAGGCCCACTGGACCTGTAGCAATGCAGACCGGACAACAGACCTCAAACGTTGCCATGTCGACTGGAGTCGCTATGAAACCTGGTGTTAGCACATCGAATTTGCCAACACCACATCAACCAGGTATCGGATTAAAGCCCGGAACGCAGACTCCTCCCGCTCATGTTCTACAAGTGGTGAAGCAGGTGCAAGAAGAGGCAGCGAGACAACAAGCACCACATTCAGTTAGTTATGGTAAGGTAACACCGGGCGGTGGTGTTGGTGTGGGTGTCGGCGTAGGAGGTCAAACTGGCGGGGTAATGCCGCCACCTCAGATGCAACGGCCGTTGCCGGTTCAGATGCCGAATCCTAGCGGCACTCATCTCATTCCGATGGATCAATGGACAGCGAGGTATTTATTTAAATTCCTATTTTATACATTTTTCATCATTAACTTTGGCAAATAAATTATAATCGAAAAATCAAAAAATAGAACACGGTTTCTGTGTATTCCTGTGAGGTAGCGTGTTCTTTTATCTTTTTTTAGTAGGTACCAGTCGAATACAGTGATGCAACAAAATCCCAATTTGGCGCGACAGCAGACACCGCAACAGCTGATGCAACAACAACAGCAACAACAGCATCAGGCTCAACCTGGAATGGGAATGGGTGCGCAAATGGCACGACAACCGGGCGTAATCGGGCCGGTTGGACAGGTCGGTCCGCAGGCAAGTACTATGCACAAGCATGCTCTGCAACAGCTAATGCAAACTCTCAGGAGCCCGCACACGCCTGATCAGCAGAACCAGATACTCCAAATATTGAAGAGCAATCCACCGTTAATGGCCGCCTTCATCAAGCAACGAGTGAGTTGATTGACATTTTAAAAAATATCATACATTTGTTGTTACGCGCAGATTTGACTACTGATCTTCTTAATAAAAAGGCGCTTGTCCATCAGCAACAACCTGGTCAGCATGGTGGGGGTGTCGGCGGCCCATTGGGGCCTAATCAACCTCAACAACAACAACCAGGTTTGCAGCATATGATGTCTCAACAGCAGCAATCGCAGCAGCAGCAACCGCAACAGCAGACGCAGCAGCAACAACAGCAAGGTAGACTGCAAATACAGATGCTGACACAGCAGGCGCAACAACAACAGCCAGTGCAAGCGCAGTCGCAATGGTATAAGCAACAGATGCTGGTGATGCAGCAGAGGCAACAGCAGGTGGCTCAACAGCAGCAGCAGCAGCAGCAACAACAACAGCAGCAACAGCAGCAGCAACAGCAGCAGCAGCAGCCGTTCACTCAACCTCCGGCGCCACCATACGGTCAACAGCGACCTATACGGCCGCTTCTTGGTAATTACATGACCCATCGTAATTACTTAGGAAACAGTGGGGCTGTAGTACGTAGTGTGTTTTCTCGACACCAAAACTTGCCCAACTCCCTAGGTTACGGCGGTTTCAACGAACAGGGCTACGGTCAGCCAGGTCTGAAACCTACTCCGCCGCCCGTGCCCTCGCCGCAAGGCGTCATGGGTCCGCCGGGGATCTCCGTGCAACAACAGTTGATGCAGTCAGTTCGTTCGCCACCGCCCATCCGATCTCCGCAGCCCAACCCCTCGCCGCGACCTGTCCCTTCCCCTCGTAATCAACCGGTACCGTCGCCGCGATCGGGTCCGGTGCCATCGCCGCATCATCATCCGCCTCACGGCACGCCGACACATTCGCCGGCTCACGAGCTCGGCGGCGGTCCTAGCGAGATGATGCTTTCGCAGCTGGGTGGCGGTCCAGGTGCGCCCACCGGCCATCCCGCCACTATGCCTCATCATCCCTCGCCGGCGCCGGCGCCCACGAATGGCGGCGCAGACGCCAACGAGGTAACGCCGATGACGCCGCAGGACCAACTCTCCAAGTTCGTCGAGGGGTTGTAGTGACTGTTACGGACGATCACATCGGTCGATGGTTATGTAAGTGTTTCCCTTAACGGAGACGACAACGGCGGCGCTCGGATGGCTGCGACCGTCCGCGTCGCGTGAATTTATAAATAATACGAAACGTTCACGGAATTATGAAAGCATTAGATAATTAATCTTGAAACTCGCGCGCGCGCGCCAATAGAGACTGAAAGAGAAAGCCTGTGACGCGCGTACCATCAAATTTTGCCGAGCGATTGAGCCTGACACGCCTGGGGGTTTGGAACACCTCTAGGACCGCAGGATAGTTTCCGATTTCGCGATCCTCAATGTTGCGAACAAACGTTTCGGTTCGCGCGCGCGTGTATATATCTTCTCTTTCAATTTTCTACATTATGCGATACGTCGAAAGACAAGAGGGAAAAATAACGCGATGTTGGTGCTTTTTAATTCTTCTCGGCCTGGCTCAAATAGACTCAAAATTGTTTTCGTCCTTGGTCGAGAAAGAAAGAGATATGAAAATCGGTAGTACGAGAAGGAACGAAAGACTAAAGCGAAACTGTCGAAAGATCATTATTTACGTATCCTCCACTCGTATCCTCCAGAGCCCCCTCGACTCTACCACTCTTCCTCGCTGCTACTCGTGCAGGGTGAGTGAAATCGTACAAATATATATATATATATATATCTCTACATATATATATATATATATATATATATATATATATATATATATATATATATATATATATATATAT
>Ga0157364_1001708_pt1 | contig 19171 bp, 7 predicted proteins | sample AttsexASBM2_FD_111476 | JGI IMG/M metagenome (GOLD analysis project Ga0157364, IMG submission 111476) | Fungus gardens microbial communities from leaf cutter ant in Ribeirão Preto, State of São Paulo, Brazil - Atta sexdens ASBM2 | ecosystem: Host-associated > Fungi > Mycelium > Unclassified ...
AAAATAATTATTAATAAAATAATTTTATTAATATTAATTTTTTTTTTTTTTTTTTTTTTTTTAAGAAAAAATATTGCTTGCATGATTCATTTTAGAAATATGAAACCAAGAATTGATAAAGAGATTAGGAGATTATAAATGTCTCCAGTGATTAATTGATTAGATCGAGTCTGCGTTGTCTTACGTTCATCAACGAGATGAGCGTGCGAAGTTGCCGAGATATACGAAGCTTAAGAAACGACCATGGTACGATTGTCTGTTAAAGGACACTGATCCTGGCTGTAAATTGCCACAAGTCCGCGACAGGATTCGTGTACACGTTAACCAGAACTAAGGCGTTGGACGTAGAACGACATTTCGTTGTCACGCAACCGCACGAATCCCACGGGAAGAATCTAAGTCGTAGGATTTCCGAAAACGTGTTGAGAACGTGTCATCGGGAACTCCGTATTCAAATGTGCTTTGGTCGTCTACAGAACCAACACGATCTACGATTAGTAGTCTGGTTGCGTGACAAAAAGAGCTTCCCGTACTTCACACGAACTGTATTTACAAGCTAGAATATGTACAATTTTGATTTATCTGCTTCTTTTTATTTACTCTTTTCAATGTGATTATACTGTCATGATTTTTTAAAAATAAACAATACATTTTTTAATACATAGAAAATTGTACATTGGTATCATTGCCTGCGTATATCGATGTAAAAAGATTGTATTTCATCAGAGTTTCAAGGAGCACAACAACGACATAGTATGTCGCTAATTACAAGATCGAAATGGGGGAGGGGGGGAAGATTATATCGATCGCGTGACTGCATTATGTATAATCTGAAGCTTATTTGGGTAAGACCTCATTTCGAAGATTGAACAACTTGAAATATAATACAATTTTTACACTTGCCGATAGGTGATTGACACAACATTTGACATTTCCTTTTGATGGTATAACGAATTATATTTTCATTATCTTATAATGTAACGAAATATTATATAATAGATTGCTTTTGATAATCATTTGTCTGAGATACTATTTGATTCAACTATTACATGTATATTACTAGAAAATTACTGTTGCATTAAATATGGATAGATGCAAAATATGGATAGATGTAATTCTTGTTACTACAATTGATTGTTACTACAATTTTAACATCACTTACGATAGAATATTTAATTTCCTGTAGAATATCATCTTTTCTTCCTTATCTATTCTTCCTTATATTATTCATATATACTGTAAAATTCATGATCTGTTCCTTTATGTAAAATATATGTTCTTATATGTTATAATATCTTCTTCGTCGATAAATTTCTGCAAATTTTATGTTTTTGCAATTGTTTACGTATCAGTACTGTCTATAATGTTAGTGTTAGAAATGGAGAACTTATCAGTAAAACGCGAGAATACAATAATAGTGCACTGGATGGTCTTTGCGATTACCTCATGTTTTTATAATTTCGCGTGTCAGATAAAAACTGGTTTTTATACAAACGATGATGATGGGCACGCGATTCAGATCTACGAGATATAGTTATATCAGTTTTATGATTGCACACGAAATCTCATAAAAGAGAAGAAAGGCAGAAAGAGCAAGCTATGTTGATGAAAAAAAAAGGATAGCGAAAAAGATGGAAGAAAGTAGGTTATTATCACGAAAATCTGGAAATATTGCAACGCAATATTTAATCGCAATATTGTAATCTTTTAGTACAGTTTGTTGATTCTATATTTATACGTTCAAAAATTTCGCATTATGCATATAATAATTGCGAGTATTGTTCTAATAATGATTTTTTAATTGGTGTCTGAAACTGATATCAGAAACTGCGCTTTTTTCATGTGTTTAGATATGTTGATATCGCTTTTTTTTATCTATTGACGTACCCAGTTGTAATTATAGCCGAATGACGGGAGAAAAAAAAAACGAGGAAAATGGATACGCGTGCGCGCAGACGAAAAGAGCGCAGGGCGTTCAGTTGCAGCCAGGGATTGGGCAAACCGCGGCTGCAAAGCGGCACTTCCCAATGTGTAGCTACGATTGTAAATCAATTAGCTCGCATTGTAAATAAATCACCGTTTTACAACTTCACCGAATGCTATGCCGAACGACATCCGTATGAAATTTATCGTCCATTTTCATCCGTTTCGCTTTGATTTCGGGGCAACGCCGTCGTCGTCGCATTGGATGAGGGCGATGCAAGCGAGTGTTCCCTTATTGCCGTTGGTTGGTCAATACTTTCCACTTTCATTTACTCGCTTTAACGGTACCGGAGAGGTCACTAAGAAAGCGAAAATTCTCGGTATGAAAAATTTCACTCAGATATTAAGATTGCTGAGAAAATTAAGTGTACGTTTGTTACGCTATTACTGTATGCAGTTAACAAGGAGCAAGTTATTAAGTACGATTTAAATATGCGAGTTAGAATTGTATATATTTGAGTGTATAAATAAGTTTTTACGGTTTCTTTTTCAAAGATATGTCTATTAATATAAAAAAATTATAGAAATATTTCAATTAAAATAGAATCTATATATCACTTTTTCCATCTTTCCAGCATACTTCGCAGTATGATGCATATCGAAATTACCACTTTTAAATCTTTTAAACTAATCTCTCTCTCTCTCTCTCTCTCTCTCTCTCTCTCAGCACGTTCTTTCCAACACAATATTATCCGTAAATCTCACAAATTATTCTGGTTGCTTCAGAGACGGTTTTTACTGCTACGAAAATAGTAAATCATGCAATGGCGAATGCGCTTTTTCAGCGTTTATTTTCAATTAAACTAAAAATGTAATTATCTAACTGTGAATTGTTATATAGCTTTCGAAATGCAGATTGATCAACTTTACTAATGGAAAAATAATTGGGCGCGGAAATTTAAATGCACCATTGTGAGCGCTATTTAAAGTTGACCGGAATTTATTTATATTCCTAAAACCTAAATTATTGATATTTAATCTTAAAATGTAATCTAACAATAACTACAAAATGATAATGACTTACGATACTGTCGCGCGAGAAAGTGAACAGAAATCTTATTTTTCGTATTCAAATCATAAAGGGATTCCGCAAATCTCTACTCAAGAGCTAAGTGGTATTAATAAATCGCCCGTTGTGTCCCTCAGTGTCCTCGCTCGCGTCGTGGTCGTAAGTTAATCGCCTTTTCGTTGTTAGACTTGTCTTCAACATCGTCATCAGAGATGAATATTAGCTTTTCTCCGCTCCTCGACGAGCACGATGTTAGTCCGTGCGAACCCTTTTCGAGATCAACGAGACAAGGAAAAAGTTGTCATCGGGACGACGAGTATAATCGCTATAGGATGAGTTAGCTGGTTAACTGGTTATGCGGTTACGAGAAGAAACAGTGAGAGAGAGAGAGAAAGAGAGAGAGAGAGAGAGAGATATGGGGGGGGGAGAAAGGACGAGGGAGAGAAGCGAGGTGCTATTACATCTTCTGAATGGAGGCGACCTCGGGGCTCGGTTGTAATTTCAGGAAATAGCAATTTCCAGGCCAATTAGTGCGCGAAATATTGCAAAACAATACGGGCGAGCTTGACATGTATACAATATGGCTGCGACGTTGCGCCACCCTTGCCACACAATAGCAACAACCCTCTTGCCTTACGCGTATACGCCATATCCACATTCGCTTGCTGGGCTTGTCGCACGGCAACTCTGATTCGGTCGAATCACGGTTCAGTGAAGTTGTTACCCCGCGCGAGATCCTATGAGTGCGATTGTGGTATTGTTTCCTGCGTGCGTATTGCGTTATTTAATGCAACACCTGACGCAGGAACGGGCAATCCGTATATTCACATACATCCCGAGGCACTGTTAGATGTCAAAGGGTCAATCTAATCTCTTGAGTTAAATAATATTTTATTATTTTTTAACTTTCATGTTAAAACGTCAATATATTTCTGTGATTAGTTTTAAATTAAACAAATACTTAAAAATAACTCAACAATAAAATTGGATGTAAGTTGACATTAATTTGAATTTAACAATATATATCGGAGTCTTTGAATCTCGCTCGGCTGTAATATCATTTTATTGTAAATACGTTTCGTCTAACCTATAACTTTGTTGGTCCATTGTCCGATTTGTTCGCTCGCCGCGGATGAGCGTGTATATTGAAACTCGGATATCATAATCGTGGTGCGCGATTCTGCAGCGTGCGTATTGCGCGATTATCAAAGATGCATGTGGACCTCGGTGCCGTTCATGGCACGGACGCAAACCAAATACCGCGTAATAACGATAAATATAATCGCGTTTGCCGCTGTGTCGCCTCCGGCTAATTTATAGTATTACGTTATTATTTATTTATATGCGATTTTAATAATTCTCGTCGCCGCGCTGCGCCGCAACACGTCGCGATCGTACCGCACACATTGTGTGGATCACGATAACACGAGGGACACGCCAACGACAGTTACGTGCGTCACATACCTACGTTAACGATGGACTAATTTATGCATTTGGCTCGGACTACATCGAGCTCTGATCGTTTTTCTTTTTCTTCGATGTGTGGGCAAGGCGCGCACGCAATTCTCTTTGAAAAATCAAAAACCCTATACGTGCAGCTGGCCAATTCGTTAACGAGAAGCTTTCCAATCAGCGTAACAATAGACGAGTCTCGCTTGAAAACCCCTTTCAAACGCACGATCTTCTGCATCGTAGAACCTCTACCTCGGAATCACTCATTGTCCTAAAGAATCAGTCTTCGATCAGGTTTAGATTGAAGATACACGTATCGGTTGGCTGGACAATTCCTTATGTCGAAGTATATACGTAATTTCGACGCACGCGTGTATATTGTTTCTATTCGTATATCAATATTCGCCATCTCAGAAAATTTTTCTTCTCGGTAGGAAAAGAAAATAAATAAGAAAGGAAACGCGCTGCAAAATAAGTCTCAGTCGGGTTAATATAGCAGTTGAGGCTGTTGCTGCCTGCTGGAGAAGCGATAAGTTTCACGAGCGTCAAGCTTCGATATCGCGAGATATATGTCGACCGTCATGGCAATCGACATTATTATATATGATCGGTGAAATTCCGACATAATAATGTCGTCGACCATACAAATTACCATGTCGCGAGATTTCCGGAACATTACGTAAGGGAAACATTAAGAAAATGAGATATCTTAATATTTTTTTCTATACAGCTCAGTTATGACAAATCGCAAAACGATTAAAAGGATTGAGAGTTAGTTTTTAGAGTCTTAAACTAAAAAGAATCTGAATCTAAAATACTTTTGTTGAATACCTGCTATTACACGATTATGCTGAAGTATTTATGTTAGATTTTAGTTAGAATTTAATTAGATACAGAACTGAAAATAATTTTGTTGGACCATCAAAATAATTATGTAGAACGTTTGATAACAATGTTGCAAAATATTTTATCACTCCAGCAGCACCCAGTTTAAACGTCTATTACAATTCAACACAATTATTTTCCGATCTGTATCTATTTAAACTTTTAGATACTTCAGTAAAACTATTCTTTCCGTGTGTTATTTAGTAACGAAATATTGCAGAAAATGATTCCATGTATATGATTGTTACAAACGCTTTTACACTCCGGCAATAACTCAATTCTGATTTAATGCCTACAGAGAAATTCTTGGTGTACACAGAGAACGATCAGCGTACAGACCGAAGGACAGGCAGTGATATTGCAGACCTGTATGTTGTAGGTGTTCATAGAGAACCACCGACGAGGACGGGAACAACGGGGTGGGTAACGTTACTGCCGGTGTCGGCGTTAATGCTAATGCTAATGCTAATGCTAATGTCAATGCTAATGGCGTCGATGTCGTTCGGCACAAGCCGCGATCCACGTTCGCGAATGGACTAGCCGACAGGCGCGTACCACGTTCTCATTCGTAATTGATTATCAACAATTTAATATTATCCCGATAAGCGAATCAATTGAAGCCGTTTGTTTTCTCGTCTCGTTTTCGAGAGGAAAGAATATCCCTGTCGATGTGTTTACGTGAAAAAGAAATATTAATTCAATTAAAAATACTTAAAATAAAAAAAAATGAAAAAATATTTTAAAGTAATTTTAAAATCTTATTTGCGTTCTATATACATTAAAAAGACTCATATTATATCAGTAAATTTTAATATGTATCAGTAAATTTTAATTTCGTTCAGCAGAAAATGAGATAAATATGGAATAAATAAAAATGAAATAATGAGAATAATCGTCTTTGCAATGCTATGTGAATCGAAATATTAGTTTTGCTTATTCTCGGGCATTATCGAGGCAGAATCATGAAATTTACTCCTTTAGAACACACAATGCAAATAGTACGCGTGTCGGAACGTGAACGAGCAGCATGTAACAACGAGATTTACGTGGCATAATAATTCGCCGTCATTGCGAATCAATGATAACATATTAACCGTGGTCAGCGTTTATTAAATTTGGCTGATGTAATTTCGCGATAGTTGCTATTTTCATTACCGAGCGGCCGTCGCTCGCGCTTGGAATAATAACGGTCGAGATGAAGGCATGCCTTAGAGAGCGTAGCGTGTTTAAAATAAGAGGAAAAAAGATCCGAGGGCAGTGTCGAGGGTTTGCTCGCGTAAGGTGGTATAAAGACGGGACAAAGACAACCGACGACGACGACGACGACGACGACGTCATCGTCGTCGTCGTCATCGTCGTCGTCTTCGTCGTCGTCGACGTCAGCTACTGCTACTACTACCATTATCGTTGTACATTTGCATAAACAGCCGCGACTCAATCTCTATGCTAATCGACTTGTCCGCGTCCGAAAAGTACCTACGCTAGGTACACTTATATGTACAATACATGTATAAGGCTGTATACACACGTATAGATACACGTATATAGATTTACGTACATATACGCGACCAACTACCAACACACCGCTCGATTATTCGCGTCGAAGTCGAGTAGCACCTACGTCGCCGATTGGCTTTTAATTAATTGGCTTCGTCGTGCTTCCACCAACGTCTCAGGTCTCTACGCGCGCGACTGCGAACTCAGAGGGTGGCGAACGGGTGAAATCGATATGCCGCCTCACGGACGTGCTTTCAGAGCGTTATTTCGATTAGCGTTCGATTAGTATTCTCTTTCGATTTTTCGATATAGTCATCCTGTAATTACGTTTTCCTTTTTTCTCTCTGCCGCTTCGTACGCTCACCCTTGTTTATGAATATAATTTATGCCATATAACTGAAGTGATTAAAGAACAGGAATTTCATTTCTGAAATTGAATAGCTTAATAATATCTGAGGAAATTCTTAGTCACTCTCGCAATTTATACTCTAAAGGATTTTAACGATTTTATCGAAATATGTAGATACAGATCTGAAAATAACTTAAGCTATCAAAATAATTATGCGGCAACTTAAGCATGATAAGATGTACTACAAAAAGATTTGACATTTTAAGAACCAGTTTTAGCACCGTGCGTAATTATTTGATAGTTCAATAAAATTATTTTCAATCTTTATCTAATTCAAATCAGTTTTAAATCTAACTTTTAAATTCTTCAACAAAACCTTTTTGTATCAATGTTACTTCTCATTAAAAATTTTAAATGCATTCATTTAAAAATATAATCTGACTTCGTTGAAAAGTCTTAATTATGGATATGATAAATTATTTTCATAACTGATGTTACATGAAAAGAACAATGAAAATATCTAAAAATTTAACTAAATATAGATAGGATGCTCAAGCTAATTGCTTATCAAATGTCATTTTTTTGTGGCATTGTTCATTGTACTTGAATTCTCCACATAATTAATTTATTTTAGTAAAAATAATTTTCAGATCTGTATCTATCTAAATTTCTAAGTATTTTAGTAAAAGCGATAAGTTCTAGATGTTCTATATCATATTATAAATATCTACTATACATAGATATTGTCACAAATACTGGTATTTGCTGTATTATTCTTTGAGTAATAACGTTTTTAACCAAACGATAAAGAGTTTGGCTTTGGACCGCTATGTGTAGAACTAATCGGTGGCGGCCTTTGTCGCGGTCTCGACAATCCTTTTAACCCTTGATTCACATGGCTTCGCTTTCCGCGGGCATTCCACCGTTTTCTTTGTCACGCAGTGTATTTGCTATTTGGCAAAGTTCACTCGTCCGCCTGTAAATTAGATCGGGATTGTATTGAAAACGACAAACAATCACTGAGGTATACGCTGGCCGTGTCACTTTCAACGTGGTCACGCTATCGATAATTGACGGCGGATTTGCCCATCGTGCGTTTCACCGCGCTTTTGCTTCACCACGAAACTAGCACGGTAATCGGCAACTTTGACGGTCAGCACGACGCGCAGCGATATAGTGTTGATTTTCCCCGTCCCATATCGACGTCGGCGAAAATGACGGACGTGGTTCTGCAATAGGTTAAAGCAAATATTACTAATAAATAACCGTTGGCGCTCGTGCTGCGGCTGGACAGCTGCAAGAATAAGCAAAAATAGTGGCTGGGCCAAATATTATTATTATTCGGTTCATACGTTTTAATGGATATTTGAATCTGCGAATAATTGGGACGTATTCCGTATCGTTTTTATTGCGCGGCGGTATTATGATATCCGGGCCAAAAGTGCGAAAATTAATATGCTGCATAAATGAGACGGGAATGAAACTGCATTCGTGCTTGTACGCGTGAGGTGCCACGAATCAAACATTATTTGTAGAAGAACCGAAGCGAAATTAACTTAATTCTCTTCGGTATATATTCGGACGGAAAATCATACAGAGTTAAATCGAGCGTTTTGAGAGAGAAAATCGGCACGGGCTTGCATGACCGGTACATTTACTGTTAACTTAACGACAAGAATTGTTTGACGTTGTAATGGGTACTATGGGAATTTAGCACGCTGTTTATTTTATGCTTCCCTGTATTTTCTGTCTATTGAATTTTGACGAAATTGTATAACGGAACATTTATTTTGTCTTGAAATAACACTGGGTGGACTGTAGACCTTTGACGTTTTATTTTCATGTTTTATTACTTGCGATGGTGTGAAGAAATTCAAATAATAATCGACTGGCGTTTAAACACTTATCCACTTTTGATGTCAAAGTGAAGATACGTGAGGAAATTTATATTAATTTCTGTTTACTGTGGATAAATTGCTTTTAACGTAAAAGCAAACAAAACTGGTCTACCATTTCGATTAGCAGCTTTTCGAAGATTTGTAAATATTGCATTGTATACCCATCGCCGACCTTCCCACGAGAGGCAAATACATGTTAAATTATTATTGCGCCAATAATGCGTTATTACAATTGAACGGTGCGTAATAATTTAGCATATATTCACCCTAGTCAGCATACAATTGTGAAATTGTTTATAGGCGGTTATATGATCGCGTACTTTTTGCTCACTGAATAATTTTTTTATATCTGAAATACATGAGAACATTCAATAATGCCGCTGCAGCACAATTCAGCAAAATTTTTTTAAAAACTTCAGGTTCAATTTAAATTGTACTACACACTCGAGTGTTAGCGAGAGTTATTGTCATGAAATGACCTCACTTATATTTTAACTTTCTAAATAATTTTTCGCTATTTCGACTATGTATAAGCTTTTGCAGTATACCTTTCTGAAATATTCAATGTTAACGTTCGTTTACGTTGAACATTAAATCGTTTTACTCCGGGAACGCATCAGCGACAGGTAGTCAAGTTCGCGTTCACGTTAAAGTCTCATTGGTGCCAACGAGCCGTCAACCGAAAATAATTCCTCTCGCTCGTCACCATTTTTCGCAGCTCCGATGCTTTATCGCCGACAATTATTCCATGTTAGCGAATTTATTGCTCGCCAAACTAGAAACGATCGGTTGAATTGGCCGTTGTACGCGAATGAAGGGCCACGCGTCATCCCTTATACAAAGAGATTTTATTCAGGGTCTTCTCGGGGCCTTCTCGCGTCAATCCTATCGACGATTTCACAATTATCATTTCCCTCTCTCTGACAACGCATTTTTTTCCTTTCGAAAAGCGTGGAATAAGAGAGAAGCCGCGCCGAGGAATCGTTTCATTAGAATATATTCAAATTACCGGTGGCGTGGAGTCTCATCGCCGATTCGTCGGGGTGCCCGCAATTATTTCTCAGGTAGCATTATCCCGGGTTACGAGCTCTATCCCTCCATTCTGCTGGATAAACCTGCTAGTCGTCTGCATTCTCTCCGCCCTTTCTCTCCCTCCGTCTATCCTTTCACCCCATATAAGCTGCCCTTTTCTACCACCTTACTATCCTCTGGTTCCGCTTCTTCTATTTTTTCCCTTTCTATGTCGCTACGCTTTTCCATTTCCTCGACTTCCCTCTTTCTTCCTCTTCTTTTCCTTCCTCGCCGAGTCGTTTCTCTCATTTGATTATTCCGTCATCGCTACGTAATCGCGTAATAAAGCATCGGGCGAGTCGGCGCAATATTAAAGCGTCAGCACAAACTTCGCACGCAAGGATGATGAAGGGGCGGCATACGACCCCGAGATCGGAGAGAAGGAGGCACGACGGCTGCAGTTTCTTCAATTCCGACTACAAATGGATACCTTATCCCAGCACAGTCCCCCGATGAAGAGGGCTCGAGCGTGATTGTTTGAGCGCGAGTGTGTCCTTTTGCATCGAGATCCCGGAAACGTGAGTAATTCTTGCGTGAGATTTTACTGCGAATTTGTGAGTTACACAGCCGGCGTAATGCAGAAGACGGTGGCACTTTGATACTGCATTTGAATCGCAAACCAGAAGGACGCGGTAATCTTCCGCGGAAACGGAGATTCGCCGTAATACAAGCGTTACAGCGCGGATATGTCTCATTAGGCGGATTTGCGACAGCCCGCTCGTAATCGTCGCAAATACGCGTCGTCCCTCCGCGCTAACATCCTGACCGGCACAAAAAGGATGTGTTGCGACGGTGACGAACGACCGTTCAATTATTACTGCAACGTAGCGCTGCGCGCGCGGTTCGGTTTTGTACTGGTGGATAGTTTACCTTTACTTCGTTGATGATGTTTCATCGTGATGAATGGGGACGATGAATGCGCGAACGGTAGGAAGGAAAAAGAGAGCGATACAGGGAATATTCTTCTATCAACGCTGACGGAATGCTCTTTTTTTTCGAATGGATAACGTTATCTTTTGTGATACACGTTCCAGGTAGCGCTGTGTAATTCAGACAGCGGACTCGATTATTTCACTATCGAAGCGTAATAATGCGTAATAATGCATTGCCGTCGAGTGCCGGTATTAAAATGTCAGCTTGGTCCTCGCACGCGAGCCTACGCTTTGACGGAAGGGTAGAAGAGAGGGGTGAAAAATGAGACGATAACGCGCTATTGCGAGCGGTATCGCGTAAAGTACTCGCTGAAGTATTCGCGCAAAAACGCCCGAGTAAAGCAACTTTTTCTTGGATCCATCGACATTCACTCTTCACGGTTGCCCTCATTCGAATATTGTATATTTTTAATTGCGACGGCGTATATATGTGCCGTGCGCATTAATCAATTTCGTAGTGTTTATCGTCATTCAAACAATAAAGAAAGACTCTCGGAGATGAATAAATAATTTATTCATTTTTACATGCGTTTGCCAGATTTGATCAACAAATATAGAAATAGCGTGGTGAAAAATATTATTTAAAAAGTCTCGATTTACATGAATTATGCGGGCAAAAACATATCCTGTGTTATAGTTTACGTTTTTTTTTATTTTTGGAAATCCAGTCTCGTTTTAAAAGCACCAGATGTAAACATCAAACGAGTATTATTACCTTGTTCATCAATGTATGCATGATGAAAAATATTCGGAGCTATTACGGGATAAATTAAAGTTTTAAGAATAGTAATAGCTTTGCAGTTATATGTGTATAAGCGACAAGCTTATATCTTAAAATGTAAAAATAGATACCATGTTTTAATTTCATTTACTTATACGCCAATCACGAACAGAATATTAACATTTTATTGAAAAGTTGTTAAAAATAGTTTTTTCAGCATATACGTTTGAATATTCAATCTATACAGTAAGAATAGGAATTTAACAATTATTCTGCGCGCGTGCAAGGAATTTAATATACAGTGCAGGAATTCAGTATTGACGGAATTTTTCTCGAATGTGTCGTTGCGAAAGTACCTATCATACGTGGAATCTCTGCTGGTAGTAGATCACCGGTGTATTACAAATACACTTAGGAAATTCAGCTCGATCAGCTAGCACATTGTATTTTCTCTCGTCTTCAAGTACGGGACGTAGTCCCTGTCGCCAAGACCTTCGGCTATGAAATTGGATTTCCGAAACGCTTCGATGTGGCTTGTTTCCGTAGCGAGAAAAAAGAGAAAAAAAGAAAATGGAACATTATCCGTGTTTATCACAAGAGTCACTGCTTGTTCGCCTTTAGGAACAACTTATTTTTTTTAATTTTGTTTCACATGGAAAATTTATGTACTGCTCGTTGCTTCTTCACACGAGAAAAATTCTTCGCAGGTCGTATAAAGTGACGCGTGTACAAATCATTCTAGCAATATTGCAGCAATATTGCAAAATTTCAACAATATTTCAGTAACATAGCAAACGTTTCAACAACGTTGCCGCAAGCTTTTGTGGAAAAGAACATTTTTGCTGAAACCTCTAAAATTTTATTTTAACTATATATATATCTGGAAACAAGTTTGTTGAACATTCAAATTGCTAAAATGTCAAAATTTTTCGCAGCATTGCGTCTCATCATGTTTGAGATTTCTAAAAAATTATTTTATGGTTCAACTTCAATTCAAAATTATTTTCAGATCTGTATTTAGCTAAAATTTTAAATACTTCAGCAAATCGTTCTTTCCATAATAGCTCTCTGATAACAATTTCTCTGAATCAGATGGCATTTCAATACGCGATTATTTATCATTCGAACCAATTCCTGGCAATTCCGGCTAGACAATGGCGGTTCGTGAGTTAGCGTGTAATGCGTTGGCTATAAATGCAATAACCTAGGGATATCGTCTCGACTAGGATACGGATTGCTTGAAACTTGTTTACGTTTCAAAATATTATTGTCGATTAAGCTTAATATTTCCCGCTGAGACTGCATATAAAGTAATGGCTTCCGCCATTCGTGAAGTTTCGATAAAGAAGAAACGATGCTGTCCGCCGTTGCCTTCCATGAGTGTCGCATTGCCATGTCACCTCCTACTCTTTTACCCTGATCAGAGGGTTCCTTCTGAAATATGTATGTATCGCATTGCGGATTCCTTCTCCCCCCTCCTCCCTTGATCTATCGCGACATATATAGCGACTGTAAACTAGGATTGACTCCAATATTGAAGAATAGGACGAGCGGTAAGCCAGGATTCGCATTTTATATTTGATCGAGTTCTATACCGGGATTCTGGCTGCGGTCAATCCTCTGCCTCTATAAGGGCCTGCGGCTATAATTCGAAGAATATCTTTCTGACGTTGACGGCTCCTTCGGGAATGGACGCTCGAGATAAATGGAAACTCGGACCATCGAGGCCTGACATCCCTTACGCTCGTTTTCAAGGACTCAAGGTCGTTGCATTGGTGGGTCTTCGAATAGCGCTATTCACAGTGGCTTCGAAGGGTCTGCAACGAGAGTATAAAGAGAGACTCGCAACGCATAAAAAGTCATAATCCTTCACTAAAGAGAGCCTGCTCGCCAGAATGGAATGATCGACCTGACTATATTATGGACGCTTTCACTTGGAAAAATATATTCAGACATCGTTTGAATATCTTTTTTAAAATCACTCTTTAGAAGCTTTTGACTCCATTAAGATTCATTTTATTTAAATATGTAATGCGTTAATGTCTGAAGAGATAGATTATACAGTAAATTTGAATGAAAGAATATGTTTTATTTTCAATGAGATGCCAATGATATATATATATATATATATATATATATAGGACTTAATACAGAGAATTGCAACGCATATTCATTCGTCTGTAAGAATGGAAAATTCAATTATTCGAATTTTTACTATTTTTTTTTCTTTCGTTTTTAACCGCACAACGATCTTTATTGCTGATGCGGTAGTATATTATGGAAATGGGGAGATGTCGCAGCGCTTGCATTTTTATAAACTTGAACGCTTCTGTTCTTTCTCATAATGACGAAATTATAGACTTTCTTTGCGAAATAATGAGTGCATACTTAGCCATCACTTTCGCATCAGAGCGCTCAACTGTCGTGTTTCGTAATTCTAAATAACCTGCTGTATTAAACTTCAAAGAGTAAGAATCTTGTGAGGAATAATTTTGCTCTTCTCTCCTCTCTCTTATATTATATCTTTGATATTATACTTGAATAGTGCAACACAACTTTTCATATTTTTTAAAATTTAAATTTTGAATTTGATGAATCACTTCTATGTCCGATAAAACTCTTTCTATGGGATATCAGTATTCTTTTCCATCATTCAATTTTTTTACTTTTAAAAATGATAAAAATAAAAATAAATTTTTTAAAAAAACATAAAAATATAATAGTTTTTATATATTATTTATTGTAGATATTTCTTATTATTTTATTATCTTTTATTTTGTCTTATTTTTTGTTATTTACTTTATGTATCATATCTCTGTACACTATTTATTTAAAAAGTAATTTCAAAAGAGATGAAAAATTTAAGAGCAGAGTAGTACAAAAATAAAATAATACAAAAATATCTAAACAACGTAGGTCGCAAATCAATTCTAATGGAGATAAAGCAATTTATTTTTATTTACGAGAACTGGGATTTTTCAAAATGTATATAATTCCCTGCTATGAAAATGTAAAATTTGTGTTAAAATGGAAAGCATGTCGAATATCATTTATAGAAAATTTCAATGAAAATCTGATCTGAAATAAATACATAAAAGGTATCATAAATTCTGAACGCAATTCTATAATTATCTCTCACACACACACACACACACACACACACACACACACACTTTCTTTGTACAAAATGCATTGAAAAAAAGATTGACTGTTGTTGCAGAGCAAATATGGCATAGCATTTTTAATTGGCTGTAGCAGCTAATTTTTGGTTGCAGCAGCCAATTTTTGATTGAGTTAGCTTATTCGCAATGTTAGTATAGGATTTCAATAGGCTAACACAACTAAAAATTGGCTGCTGCAACTAATTAAAAATGCCATATTTTACCATTTAATTTGTTGCAGTAACCAATCTTTTTTTTCAATGTGCGTATAAATTGAGATTCCGTCGCTCCAACGCATGATATAGCCTTAACGCGTTACCGTTTATGGAAACATATCTCAGCGGCGAAATACTCGTGATGCTTGACCGTATACTTTTTACAGTGCAAGTACGTGTTTTATCGGTACCGCGGTAATATGGACGTAATCGTTAGGAATCGTTATGAAATCGTGCGTTAAATCGTTGTATTCGTACAACGGCCATGTGCCGATCGCGTGCGATGAAAAACTCATTGTCCTTCGTATATAAAGTATCGGGCATGCGACATTATTATTTGTTCAAAGAGAAAATTTCATGTTTGAAAATAATTCACGAAAGCGATCAATTTAAAAAGCGTATTTCTTAATGGTAGTTGTTTGTATTGAATCGATGTAATTTATTAATTTATCAAATTATTCTATGTGGCCACAATATAAAATAAAACTTTTAGTGAATTAATATTTTTAAGAATGATACTTAGACTTTTACCAGAAAAATTATTATACGACAATAAAGACTTAATTTAGGCAAGCAAAAGTTCTTCTATCATAACGTTACGAGTTAAAAAAAGCTCCTAGTCAGATTATTTATGTAAACTATTCGCATAATTTCGGTGGGCGGAATGCGACTGCATTTGCGAGCAGTGATCCATGGCGTTTGCTAAATAATGCATGACGTCGTTTACCACCGTGTCTTGACGAAGACCATCATGGTAGGACGAACGATGCGTGTTTCCGCGGTGCAACTTTTTGCAACTCCGATCGGCAAAACGAACGGTACATCGTTGCGCGCGCGATGCAAAAGACGATTTTCACCGGTTTCTCGTTTCTCCCATTTGGAGAACGGAGGAAAAGCCACGTTTGGGTATTCGCTTACTTCTACCTTAACGGTCTACCTTAAACGAGTAAGTCTTCTAGCACGAGCACTTCTCTATTCCGGTATAACCGGCAGAAACTGACATTTTTATAGCCTATATAACTTTTATACTTAATTATAGCGAAAAACAAGAATCATTAATAATGTACAGCAACAAGTTTTTTTTTGTACAAAACTTTCGTATCTTTCGTGCGTCTTCTTTCAGGAAATAAAGGCGACTATATCAAAATTATAAATTCACATTTAATATAGATATATATAATAAAATTAAACTAACAATAAAACTAAATATAAGATTATAAGAGATTATAAGATTATAAGAATATAAGATAATTATAATATCCTGTGCTTTGAAATTATTCTTCATTGAGAAAATATTCCAATTATAATGATTAAACCTTAAATAAAATATTTGTCAAGTTAAAATAAAACCCATTTTAAAATTAATTAGAATACAAGGCCTCTATTGCTCGTTCATATCTCTAAAGCTTGATTCACCGAAACATTTTAATTGCCGGCAATAACTCAAGAAACTTGGCGTCGAGGCAACCGTTATTCTTCTCAGTTCGGCCTCTGTAAGGCTCCGCGAAAGGAAAGGCGTTTACAAAAGCTATTAGACGCGAAAGGATTAAATAAAGGCCACACCGACGACCACGCCCGAGCGTATGTCAAATTTGGCTCGTGCATTCGAGTGCCGCATGAATCGATCACGGTCTTTATCGTATAGTTGTCTTCACGGTGACGATCTCACCTCCCACTGCGGACTCTTCGAAAAAGGACACGAGTTATTTCTGGAAGATGATACGTCCGTTACGAGCAAACATACCGCATATTTCAGCAAATCCTTCTTTAGACTTTTGCCTAAAGATGCTTTGTGACGCTACCGACGATTTTCTTCCGATATTAAGTTAAATGCAGCAATCGAGCGAAAAATTCATATTTCTTTGAACGATAATTCAGATTCACTCAGAAAAAAATTATAGAGGAAACCATATCAAAATAATTTATTTAGAGCATTCAATATATTAACTTCAAATTATAAAAGTATCAATAGTCTTTAAATTTCTCTCACTTTTTTCTTACGACATGTTTACATAGAAAGTCAAGGAAATTTTCGCAATATAACAAAATCGATAATATAAAACGATCATGTTTTCGCGCATCAAAAGCATGCTGAAAAGTCACGATCTAGCACAAGTTTCTTCCTGCCTATCGCACGGTGTTGTAATAATGATGCTAGTTGATAGGAACATAAGACAACAATTTAAATAATGAGCTCTCATTATGGCAGAATTAGCCGCATCGTGCCCATAATACTTGCATAAGGTTTCCTTCGGATGGAAGGAATTCTTAAGAATTTATATTATATCAACATAAAATCAATATGATTCTTTTTAAATCAATATTTTTATAAGAGTGAAGAAACGAGTAAATTTCAAATAAAACTATGTAATTCAGATTACTATTATATTGTAATATAAAACGTATATTAGATTAAGGAATGCAAAATTATTGAGAGAATACTCGATTAATGTCTGATAGACACTATGTAATATTTAGCATTATTTATCATATTGCAAAGTACAGAGTTGCCAAAAGAATATCCAGAACATAATGAAAGAGAATGCAGAGGTTTAGAATTCTTGAGACTTACCAGAAATGCGGCGTTTCGCCCAGAGGCTCTTCTCAGGCACCCACAAGAATCCAACCCCGAAGTAATTAGGGAGGTATCCGTTGAAGGTATTCGTTCTGAGAAGAAGCGATCTCTCTCATGCGAAACTGTCGGTACGCGTTGCACACACATCCAGGAAATCTGTGCGAAGAAGAATCTGTGAAAAGAACAGAGATAAAATAGAAAATGCAGAAAAAAGAAAAGTGAGAAGAAAGAGAAGCCAGGTCGATTTCCTTCAGATTTTCTGCTCCTTTTCGGCTAATTTTCGGCGACCCGAATAAATCAAAAAGAAAAGAAGATACAAGTAAGTACGACAAGGAAGACTGAGTTCGATAAAAGCCGAGGAGGAAGAAGATGAGGAGGAAGAACGGGAAAGACAAGAGCGCGGGGTAGTCGATGGAGGACGAGGGAGGAAGAAGGACGAGAAGTGGAGGTCAGCGACCGGCAGGCAAAACTTGCTAGACCGTCGCGAAGCCTTGCAGATGTGAAATGAAACCAAACGGTTCCATCATAGACAGAAGAATGTAACAACAGGGAGTACGTAAAGATATCTATTAGATAAAGAATACAAAGTTTGTGAAAAAAAGAGCGAAGCAATATGACCATATAGAGAGTGATTTCGGATAATAATTTCTTCCGTTTGTTAAAATGATTGACTCTATTGTATGAATTGATAGTAATTGGTATGTTTTATTTATATTTTTATTAATATGCGAAATATCCATAAAGATTATATCCTCGATCTAGGATTTCTAATTTGCGATGATTCTCGATTCTGATTTAAGTTTCAAAAACGTTGCCATAGACCGCAATTTCTTGTTGCCCCTCAGGCATCATTCCCCCAATGCTATTCTCTCCATTCTGTTATATTCTTATATTCGCAGACACGTCGACCTATGCTGATCTTCGCGTGTTAGACAATAGCATTTAGAACTGTTTAGAGCTCGACCTCGTCTGAACTACGTCCGTTACGTCTTCACCTTGACGGGATGTCTCCATCGCAGTTGAAAGCTAGTTGTCAAAGACAAACACAACAAACCGGCAAGAAGAAATGATTTTATTGTGGCTTATCTGATTCGCGTTTACAGCGATTATAACTAATGTTTAATTATTACATAAATCTCTCGTTATAACATTTCGTAATATAAAATAGCATTTTTATTTCACAAATTGAAAAAAATGGCTCTTAATTTATCTTCTATTTCATATTGTTTATTATTATTAATTAAAAATCTTTCTTATAGAATATTAATTTTGTTTTTACTTCATATTTTATCTTTAAGAATCGATTAGCAAGATTAATCGCTAAAGATTTTTCAATAAATCTCAAATTTTTGCGTATTTGTTGCACGAAACATATGTTTAAATGGTTTTTATCAAAATAAGAATTATATGTAAAATAATTTTA
>Ga0157364_1001709_pt1 | contig 19165 bp, 11 predicted proteins | sample AttsexASBM2_FD_111476 | JGI IMG/M metagenome (GOLD analysis project Ga0157364, IMG submission 111476) | Fungus gardens microbial communities from leaf cutter ant in Ribeirão Preto, State of São Paulo, Brazil - Atta sexdens ASBM2 | ecosystem: Host-associated > Fungi > Mycelium > Unclassified ...
GATCTGTAAGAGGCTTATTACGTATTTGGAATTAAATATTAACATTTTTGGAATTATTTATTTAAATATCCAATGTTATTTTAATGATAATAATTCAGATTCAATAACAGTTATTGGATCTAAAAAATTATTGCTAGATAAGTAATTCTAAAAAAATGTTTTTAAACTTTCGGTTTCGAATTTACATATGCATAATATGTATATCGATAATTTTGAATGATTAAAAATATACAACACCGAAGAAGTTTGATTACTAATCGATTTAAGATTGCAGCCCAGTGATGTATAACATTATTTAGTATACTATGAAGGGTACATCCATCATGGCGCGTGTCTTTCGGTCACGCATCGATTGCGGGAATTATCGAGGTACATCGAGATTCACCTGTTCTCGAGAATAGAGCGTGCTTTTGCTCAGTGCGTGAGTGTACGTTGTGCAAAAAAGGCAAAAAAAAGCACTGCAAATAAGAAGGCACCTGATAAAGCCGCACGATCTATTTATGAGTAAGTAGTACCTGCAGTCACTGCTCTCGTGATCGCTGGACCGAAGCTTTTGGTAATAACAAAACCACTCTCGATTTCATGATGACATTTTTTTTATTTCTGATATAATTAAAATCAGTATTAATCTTCTACTCCAACATAAGTGTGTCTGAACGTGCTCCCTGTACAGGGGAAGCCACCGCGAGTGTTCATTTTTTAGACAATTGCATATATGTATAGCCTTATAAAATAAATTTCTCAATGTTAATAAAAATCAGATTTTAACCTTTTTGTTCCAGTAAGTAAGTATGCACGAATGTGTTTTTTCTTATAATAAGGGAAAATTTGCTTCGAGTGTTCATTTTTTAAATTAATTTAGATAATTGAATATATTTGCAGCAGTCTTATAAAATAAACTTCTCATTCCTAAAATCAGATTTTAAGTAAAAACAATTGTTTCTTTAACTGCATTTTCATTGTTTTTATGATACATTTATATATTAATAAGAAAATAATCTGGCTCATTACGTGACACGATTGTAGTCGACGCTCACAGATCTTTATGTAGATGCCAACTATAGGCACTAGAAATGAAAGGATTAACCTTGGTATTCCTTGCTGCCTCTTTCCTCTCACGGGTTACCATCGAAGTTCTTAAAATTTATTGCGTCTGACAAAGATATAGATCACGCAAACTACAATATAAATCACGCAAAAACAAAAAAAAAACTGTACGCAATAAATAATATTTTGTATTTGTAAAATCGATCCTTGTTAAAATTTTTGTGTCGATTTTTTATTGTTTTTAATATTTCCAAGGGTCAATTTAACATAATGTGTCGTATCATATGAATATTTAAATTAATATTCAATATTTCTTATAGGGATGCACTGGATCGTAAAATTATCGGATAACGGATATTAGATATTCGAAAAGAATAGGATACTGAATATTCGATTGGATATCCGGTATGACAATTATCCGATTGGATATTAGATGTTTTCTGAATATCCGGTATAAATTCCTTAAAATTCTTTTAAAAAAAAAAGAAAAAGCAAGAGAAAAATAGCTATAATAATTGATCGACTGTATATGGAATACATTGCAATGCAAGCAACACAGTTTCAACATTACTTAATAATCAAATTTAAATATTAATAAATTTTTAATAATGTACAATAATATTTCAGCATTTTCCGGTGACAATCTATTTCGATTATTAACATAAATCACCATAACTGATGTGCAAAACAAAAATTAACTGTGCAAGAAGTTCAGCTGAAAAGAATAGAATTCTGCATTAATACACAAATTTCTATTATACACACAAATTTTTATTATAAAGTTTCGAATATATTGCCCGGTATTAATGATATTCAATCGGACAAAAAGTAATGAATATTAGCGAATACGGGATATTTTTCGAATATCCAGTACATCTCTAATTTCTTAAAATAATATAATATAATTTATAAAAAAAGTAAATAAATAATATAAAAATAATATAAAAATAATAAATTTTAAAACGCGTAAATTTTAAGACAAATGAATAAAATGTGTTAAATTAATATATTATTGTTCATATATTAAATATATTATTCATTCAATATATTAAATTAATATATTTTTGAAAAATATATGTCTATAATTTCTTTATAATTGTGACAGTTCCTGATTTACATAATTCCCGATTTTGTACTATTTTTTACAAATATTTGTTTCTTTCTATTTATCTTACGTTAAATTAATACAAATTTTCCAACCGTATACTTATTTTTATTACAAATTTCAAAAAATTCCAAGGATAGGACACTGTTAGACATCATGGACATCGAACTTTAGCGTCGAGACACTACCGTGTATCCGGATTAAATAATTGAATTTTTTTATTAGATCCTTGGAATTTTTTGAAATTTATTATTTAAGGCTTAGGACAAGCTAAAAGTCCTGGCGCGAGATATACAATTAATCTAAAAATATAGAGGGCAAAATTTTTTATAAAGATAAATTCAGACTTGATGTTGTGAAAAAATTAATTCTACAGAAATTGCTTTACGAAACGTTAACCAAAGAGATCGAAGTCGCACATCGAGATTAAGTTGCATGTTGGACGAGGAAGCTAATAAATAATTATTTTCATTTGGCATTGTTCTGCGATTGTTTCTGATTGGACATCGTAAAGTGATATCCGCTGTGATATCGAAATCAAAGTTTCGCAAAGAAAGTTTCGGTAGACTGTCATGTGTATCGGTGAGACTTTCGGGAAAGTGCTAAACCGCAAGATCTTCAGCTTTTTACTTCTTTTACGGATTACGCTAAAAAAAATGTAAACGAACCAACTGATTTAACAGTAAAACTAACTAACAGTAAAACCGCTGTTCTCGCAATTTTTGCTTAATATTGATAAAATTAGCTTAATGAAAAGCATAAGATCTTTCAATTTTAAAAGTCTTTTTGCTAAATCTTACTTCTTTTTTTCTGCTTTATAGTTAAATAGAAATTGCAAATCTCATTAGTATTGAAAAAATTGTTCTCAAAATTCAATAAAATTGAAACTGATTTGATTAAGATAATTTTATGTAATATTGATTATATTTACAAATAAAATTAATATGTATTTTTTATTCGTTTCTAGATTTCTATTTTTATCGAGGAAAAACGGGAGCTCAGAAACGTATAAAGGTCGAAGATTAACGAACTTATTTTATCGACTTAAATGTGTAGATATGTTAAAACGATACTACTTGTTGCTTCCAGATACATATAGTGTGATACATAGCGTTACGAAATAACACGAATGCTGATCTTTTGCCTCGAAAAAAGAAGAAAAATCCTTAGCCCTATTGTCTGTACCCTTTTTACATATGTTAGCAGCAATTTATGAGGAAATTATCATGTAAATAATAAGTAAAACAAAGTTTCACAAAATATACACTCAGAGAATGACATAATAATGGTATCTAAAAAGATGACAACTATACAAGTTTTATAGAGAGAATTAATACATAATTAAATAATTAAGTAACTGTAATATAATTATTGTATAATTAAGTAAATGTACGGTTCTAAAGAATATAAACTCAAATAATATATTATTAGGGCTATTCGATCTGCGTAGATGTTTTATGCAAATTTATAAACAAATCAATAAATACATTGTAATGTATATCCAGAATTAAATAATTTCAACGAATAATATCTTCAAGTTTAATGTATACCCAAGTTTAATGTATACCCAAGGACTTATTCTTTTTCTCGGTTATTTTTTTTTAAATTTCCAAAAATTCAGGTTATTTTGTCTTTACGTCAAATTTAGTTGTAAGCGGATGTAAGGCGAATGTTTAGTCGTATTATTAATCGCATACGGATTACGAGCATTATATAGAAAAGTGATAATTTTTCAGTTTGAAAATTTCTAAGGGAAAGAATCGAAGTCTTTGGGTGTACATTAAACTTAAAGATATTATTCATTGAAATTATTTAATTCTATCGACATCATTTAAGATTTGATATATAATAAAGTATATGTTGGAAGAGCAATCAAAATTTTGAAAAAAAATTAACCATTATAAGTATAAATTGCTTCTTAAAACGCGTATAAATTGAATTAAAAAATATTTGTTTAATATGATATTATAAATAAAATCAGGTCTAAAAAGATTAATAATTAATTATTAAATTTCGTTCTTTAATATGGTCATTTTTTAATATGGTCCTCAACAATAAGCATAGAAATTAACTGATGGATTAATTAAAACAAAACACAATTGTAGTTGAGTGCACAGTAGTTCCTCTTTGTACATTATGCGCAAATCTATATAAAAATCTTTTACAATAATTTCGAGTCCTTTTATGTATCAATCGTTCATCTTAAAGATGCTCTAAAACTATATTTTATAAATATTTGTATCAAAATCTATATTTTTTGTTATTAATGACAAAGGACGGACAAGGTTGTCATATAATTTACATTACGGATTGATTGACTAAAGAATTTTATAATGCATGGACATAGAAATTTGATACAAACGTTCATGAAATACATTACAGTTCTAATATTAAATTATTTAAAATTTTATAGTTGAATAAAAATTGTAACTATAATAAGATAATTTATTCTACTATATAATAAATTCTAAATTAAAAATTAATTTTACATGTAAAACTAATATAATTGTCACCTTTATAGCTGCATTTTTTTTCTAGTCTATGTCATAATATAAACTGTATTCCTATTAATATTAAGCTATTATAATAGTATTAACTTATTAATTTAAGTGGCAAAATATATATTATAATAATAAATATTAATATTAATATTAGTATAAAATAGAGGAAATAAGGTCACTTATATGAAAGAAAATTACATAATTTCTGCAAAATTGATGACATGTTTCAGGCACGGTTTAAAATGAAGAAAATAGTAAGAGAGGGATTTAAACATATGAAAAATCAATATGATACGAATATGATACGAATTAGGATCGATAAGAATAAATTTCATTAAATAAGAGAATGCCTATATTTAGTCAAAGAGAATCTTAGTACTTAAATTTTTATATGTGAATTTATATACATATCCGATTCTGCAATTAATTCTGTGCCGAAATCATTTTCGATCTTGAACACATTATCATGAGAACCAGAATAGTAATATCATTTATTAATTGACAAGCAATTTAATAATTTTTGATGCTACTATAATTTTGATGCTACATTTTTATAAGAATATTAATAATTAGAAAATCTTAAATATACAAATAATTTTATTACGAAAAATATTGCCTCAGCCAGAGTTTGAATCTGAAACTCGTGACTTTTCGGCCACCGACCACGCGAAACACGCATTGTCCATCGAATACACGTTAGTTTCATCGCTATTTCCCGTAGCACTTCGAAGTAACATTCCACGCGCATTGGGTTGTACTTATTCACATTCACTACCAAATTGAAAATTCGCGACAATACCCACCCGCTGTCGCGTTCCTGGAACTCTTCGAACGACGCTAGGGTAGGCTCGACGACGTATCGCTCGTGTACCATTCGCGCTTATCAGTACATCGATATATAGTATCTCGCTGTTCTTTGTATTATAATTATGCTCTTTAGCATGTTTATCCTTCGTCGCGAATTCGTTGAACGCGGTGTTCACTTTTACACTTTTACCATGTCTTTTTACAATGTCTCGCACTCACTCGAGCATTACATTGCTAGCATCTTTTAAAAACCGTCGCGGCTCGATGTGATTAGAGTTTATCACCGTACCGTACCAATATACGATTCTCCAACGCTGTTTCAATCTCGCGTCATCGAAGTCCATATCTGCCATCTACATGCATGAATCATCCATGCACCGAATCCTTCAAACTCTCGAGTCTCGCGATATATGTGATCACTAATTGTCTCTTGTTGATCGATAATCGCGGGCGTTTGGCATGATTCTGCTCTTTCAGAGATTCTATGTTTCAGCTCATTGTTTCCATACGACATACTCTTCTTAGTATTCAGCTTGGTTGCTTGTTCTATCAAATCACGCTCCATGTTATCGCTTGCATTGACTAATGACGCGATGCGTCTAAATCTTCTAATTTTATACCATTCACTTGGTCACATGACATTTGTATTGATGATGTCATCGTTCGAACATGTTGTGACATGTCGTATCATGTCGAATTCGTGAAAAATCACGTGACATGTATACTATTTAGTAACGTCGTATTTATATCAAATCGCATTGATGACGTCACCGCGAAACATGCCATGACATGTTGTGACTTGTCGCGGCATGTCCTTGAAAAATCTTTGATTACGCTATCTAATGAAGCCGTCGACGCTTTTGAAATCGCATTTTTGTATTAAATTACATTGATGATGTCATCGCGAGACGCATCAAATAACAAATACGATGCGGCAAACACCTAACATAAGATTTATGATAAAAATTCAAATATTGAATGTGAATTATTAGTTACACTATGGATAATAATATATATACAGGATGTCTCTTAAGATAGATTGGAGCCACATTGGGGAGAATGAATCAAATGGAACAAAAAATTCTTATACTATTTTGAGATACTCGCTGTAATTTTCAAATTAGAAAAGGAAACATCTAAGTCAATATGCGATTAAGCCACGCCGCGCGAATTCGTAGGACGGTCCACACTCGAGCGATGGTAGCGGTGGCGCGCAGGGAGAGGAAAATAGCATTTCGTTACCTATTGTAGCACAGCCTGGCATGGCGATCCTATGTGTTTTGCTACATCGTGCTTACATTATCCAAAAATGTTATTTTAGTTGAAATTTTTCTTATCATTATAAATCACGTTATTTAGCACGATTAAATACGTTTTAACACAATTATAGATATGTTAAGCGATTAATTAGAATATTACGCAAAGCGTATGCTGATCGTCGCGATATCTTTCCGCTTACTTTATTATATGTTGTAATGTGTAATCTATTTAATTACGCTTCAAGACACACTTCGTCGGAGCTATCGCGTCGTTTTATGCTATATTTAGTCGAAGTTTTATTTTTTGACATATTAATGCATGTACACTTGAAATTATAGTATAAACTCGCATAGATAGCCGCTACATTGTAAACATTGTAAGATGTATTATTTTTCCATGTATAATGATGCATTTGACTGAGATTTTTTTCACAGAGATTTTGTTTCTTGCCGTTTAACAAGTTTAATTGTACACTATTAGAAATGTTTTTAAATTTTATTAATCTTTAATATTCACCAATGAATAAAATTTAAATTTTCTGTTACTGAAAAGATTATTTATGTTACGTTAATGTTTAAATTTGTAGTAATTGAAAACTTAAATGTATTGAAAAACACTAATTGAAAATTGAGTGTTTATTTTTATTAAATTATTCATGAAATTTAATGCCCATGTTCATTACATTAAAAAAATCTATAATTTACAAAGAAAGGGATCCAACTGTCCCTCTCCGATTTGGCCAATCATAGTTGTTACTTGGAAGAATTGATTATGATTGGCCAGTTTCATAACTACAGATGTTATTAAAGCCGATTAAAGATGCCATAAATATAATTATTGATTACATTAGAAGCACGACTGTTCACTGAGCGCTCAGTGAGCTCTTGTATCTATTTGGTCTATATTTTTAGATCTAATGGAATATAAGTTTTTCGAATAAGTTTTCCGCAAGACGTGGCACTAAAATCACATTTGCTGAATTTATGGGTTTTTCTACATCGTGTATCGAGCCTATTTTATTAGACTTCGAGTTTGATCTTTTTCTTTTTACTCCATGACGGCATGTTTCAGATTTAATCTAAGGCTAATCAGATTTAATAACATCCGTAGTATAAAATTGACCAATCATAGTTGTTTCCCAGAAAAACGAAACAATTGTGATTGGCCAGTTTTATAATTACTGATGTTATTAATCCGATTAAAAGCTGCCGCATACAAAATTTCTGTAACCTTAAGATGTAAACTTAAACCAATGAGTCAATTAAGATAGTGGTTTAGATCTACGTACTCTAACGAAAATAGAAATAGCAATAAACTTATCCATAAGGCAAATTTCAACTTGAAATTCGCCTTATTGCAAGGTTATAGATAAGTTTATTCTTATTTCCATTTCTGTTAGATTAAAACAGTAAATCTAAAGCAATATCTTGATTGGTTCGGCTTAAGTTTACGTCTTATAGCATTTTCTATTAGGAAAACTAGCGCCGTGCTAAATTTAAATGAAAACTGCAATAATAGTGCAGATTTAATGCGATTCAATGGAACATATTGTAAACAATTGATAACAATAAAGAAAAATATCAGGGTGTTCCTCATCTCAATCCCTGTTCTCTCCTCCGATTGGTAGACTTTCGTTCTTTCATTGAGCTACACAGCTCTGACGCTGTTGTGTCCAGTAAATTTTTTACAATATTATAATATATCCGTTTTTATAACACCTCTAAAAATATATATAACTATGTTTGAACTCAAATTACTTACAATATTTTACAATATTCTGATTCATTTATTTTTTAAAATTATATTTCAAGAGTTTTAAACGTCAAAATGTTGTCATTGGGTAGCTATTATTAGAAACATTGAAACTAACACATGTTCATCCCAGAAAAAGAGAATAGATTGAAATGAATTAACATGGATTCAGATTTTCAGAAATATTAATTCACGAATGTTAAAATGCTTTTCAATCCTGAATGCATTTTTATTCATTTATAGGAATTGCATGGAACATATCTCTATGTCTTTCAATCTAAAAATAATATTAGCTTTTTCCTACATACAAACACAATTGTGAATACTGTTCAATTCAAAATTTTATAGGAATAGGAAATGCAGTTTTTCAATTCAATTGCGTCCAATTGAATCTGATTGAATCCAATTGAATCTATAATAATTGAATCTAATTGAATCCAATTAAATTCAAAAAAAGGTATTCGCTATTTAAAATACGCATTCGAATAGAAAAAAATTTCTATTTTAATCCGTTCTCGTTTGCTGTGTTGTTATGACATTAATTATAATAATGTAATATCATATCATAACACGAACACTCTCAACTTGCACTCTTCACTGACTTCAAAGACAGTGGAGTAAAAATTAAACTCAATACAAGCTTTTTGCACCAGTTTTGTCAGTGGAACATTAAACACTGAACTGTTTTCATAGTGAAACAACAATTGCATTCAGTGCACTCTAGTGTTGCACCAGTTTTTTCTAGTGGAAAATGCTATTAAGATCCCATGGTGCGGAATTGGCGGAACACTCATGATTAGCTTCATTCCGCCGATTCCACTGTTTTCTGTTGCACAAATTTTTTTTTTTGCGGATTCCGCCGATGCCTGCCTGTGTGCATGATATAAGTAAATACTTAAAAGAACTAAACTCGCGGAATTTGCGCTCCATATAATATTAGGAAATAAAAACAAACGAAACAGAATGCGCGGAAAGATAGGAAATTTAATAAAGTTTAGTTAATTTTGTCTTCCGCGTTTTCGCATTTTCGCGCTCCATGTAATTGCACCCTTAGGGTGCCGTCCCATGAACGGAAATTTACAACGGAACGGAACAGCGCGACCAATCACAATTCTGTAGTCATTAGTGTCATTACTCTGGTTTCTTTCCTGCGATTGTGATTGGTTTCGCTGTTCCGTTTCGCTGTAAATTTCCGCTTATGTGACGGATCGAAATTAGACTACGCATTAAAGAATGAAAGATTGAAGATTGAAAGATTAAAGTTTGACCAATCAGAACAAAAAAAGTCAAAATTTCTTTGTTCTTATTGGTAAAATTTTAATCTTTAATCTTCAATCTTTCATTCTTTAATGCGTAGTCTCAATCTTCAATGCATAGTTTGATTCCGGCCTTACGGTCACTGTTGCGGAATTTTGTGTGCGGCAGCCCTAAAGCCCGATTGTTCTTTGGTAAAAGTATTGTTCGTTTTGTCTTTCGGGACCTGCTCGGGATTGCACCGAATGAACTCCAGTGTACTCAAAATATAGGATTTACACTACGTACGACATCCGTCATATAACATCTGACATTGGGTGCATTCAGTACTGATTGATATATTCCGTTAGAAATAACAATAGATCAAAGCTCTAGAAAGAACTAAAAATAGATACAAGAACTCACTGAGCGCTCAGTAAGTAACAGTTGTAGTAGTGAATGCACCTATTGGTTGTGTTCAGCGGACTTAAGTTGCGCTCGCTGCTTGATGTTCTTCCAGATTTAAAATGCTGATTGGATGATAAAAGAATACATCAATAACATTGTTACGATGAATGTCGGACGTTGTATGATAAATCGTCGTACATAATGTGAATTCTACATTTCAAATACTCTGGGTTTGTTCGGAGTGATCCCGAATAGCTCCCGAAAGACAAAACGAACAATAAATTTTACCTGTTGGATAAGTAACAGTAACGGTGAACAACAAGGATAAAATGATACATAGATGCACTCGAGTAAAGACAATCTGGATGTCGCGCATCGCACTGGTGTACAAGAGCTATTAGACGAGCCAGGTTTCAGACGCATGCGCGTCCAATGTAGCTTCAGTAACGTACCGTTACTAGTAAATAGGAGATCATTAGTCGCTTATGTAAAATTTTTTTCAAAAATTGAAAATTTTAATATTTTACATATGTAAATATATATAGAAATATATTATATATTTATATATATGTATACATATGTAAAATATGTAAAATAAATTAAAATTTTTAACATTTTCAACCCTAAGCGACTAATGCCTGTGTTCATAATCAGACCTTGTACTTCCTTAAATATAAGGTTTGACTATGAATACAAGTATTAGGTGTAGAAAAGAAATCCATTATTTTTCCATTCAATTTCATGCAAAAATAATGGATTTCTTTTTACTACACCTAATATAATGCTCTCCTATTTACTAGTGATTAGTATGTTACTGAAGCTACATTGGACGCGCATGTGTCTGAAATTGGTCAAGTTTATCTCGTCAACGAGGACCAGGGCCATTAATCACAAAAGACAAAGACAATGTCGTCTGAAACTAGAGCACTAGAAACATAGCGTATTCGCCTCTTTTTATTCCTTTTTGCACTTCTTGTTCTGTCCCCATTCCATCACTGAGCTATGACGGGTTATAGTCATTACAGATTATGATTTGTATTTGTTGCTTGAAATTTTGTAGCTCCTTTCATTCCATTTTTTCTCTCAAAATCAGTTGAATGTCGTAATATTAGTGCAGGATCTGAAGAATGTCTGGCGTTCAAGTTATTTCTAGATAAAGTGTCAAATATGTCAATTTGAAGAGAAGAATTGAAATTTCTCATCTGCGAGGAAGTGTAGTGATGTTTATTCACAAGTTATGTATTTATTTTACAGCAATACAGCAAGTTGTCGACGAATATTATTCGCAGGATAATATTAGAATTACGTATTAGAATCAATAAAAAAATTTCTGCAGAAAATCAAAGAACAATAAAAAACACAATAAAAAAAATTTTGAAATTTACAAATAGTAAAGTTACTACATTTTAAATATAAATTTCTTTTTATTATTTATTATTACATTAAATGTTTTTTTTAATTGATTAATTATTTTATGTTCTTTGTTGAAATTAAAAAAATATATCTTTTTTTGTAACATTTATTCATTGTAGTTATCATTCTTTCTTTGCATGAATCTTCCCTTATTATATGCATTTGAATTGCCCAAAATGGCTGAGTTCAGTGTCGCTCTCTCCTTGGCCAGCAAAAATGTAGAATACCTGCGCAACCTTGTTTCTTCCATCATGCGAATACTTACGTTTATAGCATAGTATAACCAGTAGGGACACTCCGTGTCGCGGTCACGTGAGCATCCACTATGTTAACGTTTGAAAAATCCAGGACTGAAAAAGGATATAATGCCTCATGCGATAGTCCATTATTTTGCTCTAAAAAACATAATTAAGGATACCGTGTAAACGTAGTCAATGTAAATTATCTTTTTTCACAAAATTACATTTGATTATGTTTAATTAAGTTAATCTAGCATAAACTACTTACTTTTTGTAAATTATAAAAACTTACGATATCTTTGGGATAACGAAAAAAGTACATTGTAAATTTTTACTATTATTACTGCATTGTTTAATACTGCACATAATATAACTTTTCTTTTTTTTTATCCATTTTTTAGAAATATTTACAGCGCAGCTCTTAAATTGTCTTCTTTTGCCACAGATATCTGCTCACACGGGATCTGTGTAATATGTACATTCTTGTCATTTTGCATTTCATTAGATTCGGCCCAAAACAAAAGTTGCGCAGTCATATCTGCGTGAGCACGCATTTTCGCTGAGTGTCTCTATTGGTTATATTGTGTTCATAGTGCCTCACTGAAACCTGGCCCGTCTAACGACACTGGAAAATTAAGCAAAGGAATAATAAGAATAATAGTTGTGTTGATTTTTTTTAAATTTATGTTTAAAATATACTTCGGACAAATATTATAGATCAAGAAATTATATAAGTTGTTACAATGGCATTGTCAAGGGGTAAGAAGGCTTTTGCAAGATATGTATCGACATGTGATTGCATAACCTCTAATCTATTATAAGCGTACAGCCCGAATAGAAGGAATAAGGAATTAGGAATAAGGAATAATTATTCCAATCTATCGTATTTCAGATACGTATTACAGATACTAGAAATCGTATTTCAGTGTATCTAATTTCTGAAAGGTTGAAATCGTTACTCCTTATTCCTAATTTCTTATTTCTTCTATTGTGATTGCATCTTAATATTAATTATGTCCTTTTTGCAGTCGTTTTTTAAATGTAATCTATATATTTTACAGAATTATTAAAGCGATTAAATTCAGATGATTATCCTTTAGCAAAGCGATTAAAATTAGCGGAAACTGCATTTTGTAAAGTTGATCTACCACTTATTCGGAAAGAGGACTTTCTTTTGGAGTGGCTATGTAAAACTTGTGTCACGAATCATCATGCTTGGAAAGCTTTGAATAATTGTTTGAAATTTAATCATATCAATATTAGAGCAGATATCAAACAATGTTTAGTTGAGATGCTTGTACAAACATTAAAGACTGATATGAAAAACATGTATGAAGAAGTCCTTGAATGCTGTAGTTTAATTTTTGTTAATAATAGTATACGACAATATTTTACAACCAAGCCAAAGATTGTAGGCTTATTGATAAAAGCTGTGTTAAATAACGTGTTGAAACGTTCTAACTATGATAATATAATGCAAAAGAAGATTAATCAATTGTTTGAACCTTGTAAATTGTCATCTGCAGAAAATAATGCTGTAACAACTATTATCGAAAGTCTGATGCAAATGTATGAACAGCTGGTTACTATAAGAGATGATCTGAAATTAACTTTTATACAGGATATTTTATATCCTATGTGTATTTTAGTTAATCACACATATAGAGATACAAATAGACTTAATATAGTAGCATACAAGTGTATTCAACAATTGCTGTTAGGAAAAAATAAATCTATACAAAATAAACAGACTGAAGAAAATCAATCAATGTTTTCAGATTTATTTTGCATATTATCTGAAAACGTAAAGACATTAAATCTTCAGAGTAATCTTTTAACTTACCAGTTTATTTTTAATACCATAATAGATACATATAAATCAAATACTATTTTATTGGATACGTTTTTCAGAAATCTAATTAACTCTTCGGGAAAGTATAAATGGGAAATTTTAGATTCTTTCCTCAAACTACTGAATGATATAACACTCAACTTTGATAATATCATAGATGGAATCACATTAACCGAATATTTTCAGAATTTTATAAATGAGATTTTGATGGATGATGATGTAATATGTATGCATTATAGAGTACTTACACAACTTTCATATATCAATCCACTTTTGATAGAAAAAAATATTTCGGATATTGTAAATAAGATACTTATGAAAGAACAAACTACTGATTATACAAACTTGTTAATTGCAATTTTATATACCAGCACAAAATTAAGACGGGAGCAAAAGTTTATCTCGCAATTATTAATATCATTAAAGCAACATGTTACAACAAAAAAGATATATAAAGCAAATACATCTGCTTTTTTCCCAAGTGAATTTAAAATCCAATTAATAAAAACGATTAGTAATTTTTCGAATTCACAAACTATTGCAACTCTAAAAACATTAATATATTATTTAAATACAGATTGTGCAGAATTATTGTTGTCTAATACTTCATGTAAGTATTTTATTATTGATTGCTTATTAATTCATAATAGAAAATTATGAAGTAATACAATATTAAAAACTATAAATTAATTTCTCTTTTTAAATATTGCAGGTAAGAATATATTGATATTAAAGATAACAATAGAATTGCTTATTATACTTTTTGAAGGTATGCAGGTTTTTGAATATACCAGAATATTACCCATTCATGAGAAATTTATCAATTGCCTAGATGAAGTAGGGAATGCATTATCGCTGTTGATAAATAAGTCATTGTGTTTAAGTCATAATAAAACTGTTATCATAATACTATTAAGTGCAGTGCAATCATTGAATGAAATACAGAATATGTTTACATATTACATATTAAAAAATGCTGTGCCAAAGAAACTACTGTTTCCAATTCTGAATGATCCTTGGCAACAATTAATTCAAAGGATTACCAATTTTGGAGAAGATAATTGCAAGATTATCATGGTATTATTGAAAATATTATTTATTTGAAAATATTTTTGATATATTATGTTAAATGTTGGAAATAAAATATTTTTTATATTCTTGCAAGAAACTTACACATAATATTTCTATATTGAAATTTCAGAATAAACTTATTTTACATCGACTAAAGCTAAGTATATCAAATAAACCTATTAAACTTCATGATTTAATAGGTGGCCTTGAGTATTCTTGGAGTATTATTTTAAAACATGACACGGATATGTTTTCCTTATTACATGACAAAGAAATATCAAAAATAACTTATTTATTGTTGACTGATATAAAATCAAATGAACAAAACTTTCAATGGTTTGATATATTAGATAAAGAATGTCTTCAAGAAAATAAACACTTTGTAATGTGTCTCTTAAGCCATATTCTTGTTCAAATTGGACAAAGCTTTTCATTAACTATTACCGAACATATTAACGTTGTAAGTAATAATTTAATGCTAAGGAATTTTTCAATTCTTTAATAATTGTAAATAATCTCTTGTGAATTTTATGTTCTAATTATTTTTTTTTATTTCAGAAACTGCTGATGGAAAATGGATGTAACTATAAATTATTAGAAGTTTTACAAATGCTAAAAAAACAGATATCACAGGAACAATGGATGCAAATAGCAAATACAATTTCTTTTGAAACTGAATTATATTTAGAAATATTTCTTCATTTACCAATGATATATTTCAGCCCTAATATAAGAACATTAATATTTTTGGTTGTGTATTTTATTAGTAAAAAATATGAAAAAAATGACAAGGTATTGGCATTATGCAATATAATATTTTCAGGTAATTTAATTTTATTTCTTCGGAACATTTGTATGATATTTGAACTTAATTTTTTAATTACTATTTATACTCAAAAATGCTAATAAAAATATGCAATAAAAAATTTCTAGATTTACTAGAAAAGACTGGAATCGACCTATTTCAGTATATAGAACCAAAATTATTAATAAACCAATTACCACAAAACAAAACATTTTCGAAAGCTTGTGAGCTCTCTTTTCGGAATGTAAGAACATATAGTACTTTAAAGAAACTCATAAAAAGTTGTATTCAATGCAAGGAAGCAATGTGCATTATTTTGGAATGTATGGAAGTTGTTAAACCAAAATTGAATGCCGAACAAAAAATTATTTTTAAAAAGGCAGAAAAAAAATTAGCCAAAACTATTTTAAAATTATTACCTGAACATATAAATGATGCTTTTGATGTAAAATGTTTAACAGCGGTGTTAAAAGTAACTTTTCAAACTAGAAAAGTTACTGACACTTTAAAAAAATTAACTGAAGCAACTCTCAAAAATATATTCACGGCAAGTAATATATGAAAGGAATTATATTTTTTTAAATGTGATATTTTTGCAATTTACATGTTGTATTTAGGAGAATATTAAAAAATAAATTTCTTTTGCAGACAAATTTAAACAATATAAATAATAAATTATTGCAACAAAGTGTGCAATTGTCTGTCATTGTTTTACAGCATCGAAAAATGTTTGAAATCCAAGATATGATTATCAACTTATGGTTTATAATGTTGAAGCATCCTTGTAAGAATTTGATCGAACTCTTATTAACTTCTACTGAATTAAAAGAATTTTACGAATTCTTAAAACTATTGCATGATCAAACGGTAATATTTTGATTAATATATTTGTGTATTTCTTATTAATATATTCTTATTAATAAACATAGTAATTAATTTTATATTTATAACTTATTCCTTGTTTGTACAGATCAATAGCTTGTCACAAAAAGATGAAGCAGTATGGACAAATATGTTTGTCATTTGGAACAATATAATTAAAATAGATATGAATGTTAAACGTAATAAAGTGCGTTTGAGTGTGATCAACAATCTGTTGGAAACTGTATTAACATTGGATATACCACATAGATATTGGTCAGGGCTATTGAATTTGTCTCGTGATATAATCAGTACGAAACATTTATTTATTCCTGACATTACGATCGATCTTATTATACTGATTAGTTTAAAGTCATTCGATGAAGAGAATATATCATCGTGCGAAGATGTACTTGCTATATGCAGAGCATTGATCAAAGTCAAAACAGATTTGATAACAGACAGATTATCTAATTTATTATTATTATACAGACGCACAATAAATATCATTGTTCATGCATCGAGAAACGTAGCCGATAAATTCGACGAGCATCGATTTAGATGTTATGCGCTCGATATTACAAAGTAAATTCAATTAATTAAAAAATGTTCAACATTATATATTTATAGCACCGATATGATCAATATTTTAAAATTTATTTATGGAAAAAATTGATTTGATAAGAAAATAATAGATTTTTTTTCAGATTGACAAACTCGTTCGTAAAATTGAAGAAAGCTATGGTCCGATTAAGTCCTTATGTTATCGTTGATCTCTTACAAATGATTGTGAAAGACGCCATACCATCTTATGTTAAGGTAATATCTTTACAAGTCCGACAAACTGAATCAGCGTGCATTTTATAAAACTATAAATCTACATATAAATATAAGTATTATTAAGTAAGCTCTGCTTTGGCCAAAAGTATGATATTTTTCCTTATTTAATATCTTCTAATCATTATCTTAATAGATCTTCAATTACGTTTAGATAGATTTTCAATTACGTTTATCATTTCTGTTGCAGATAGCTTTGCACGAATCTTTGTGTCAATTAATTAGCATCTGTGATCAGCATGGACTCGCTTTTTTATCTCGTACATTACCAACGTCGTTACAGGAAGTTTTCAAAGTACAGTTAAATACATTCAAAAAGTTTTATAAATATTCTGGTAAGATTTAAGTATCTCTCTTAATTGAGTTTAAGAAATCTATAATTTCTTTAAAGAAAAAATTAAAAGGATGCAAAAAGAAAATATTCTGAAAAGAAAATATCTGATTGTATAATTAATTTTATATATATAAATACATGTTCTGGATGCAAAATATATATTTATAGAAAAAACAAATGTGAATTATTTTTGTCCTCTATAATTTTGATAAATTATTTAATTATAATAATGAGTCTAATATGTAAGCATAAATTGCAGAAAAACATAAAAAATACTTGTAATATTATCAGTTATTTTAAGGAAATTTACTATATGTATCTTCCTACGGTGCAAACTGTTATTCTGAGATTTATTTCAATTGTGACTTGCAATCTTTGTAACATGCTTATTAATATCAATAAGTTACATTTTTTCTGATTTTAATAAATTTTAGTTTTAAAAACATGCGTTTCTACGTTTAAAAATATATCAGACATAGATTATTATTTATACAAATTATATATAATTAAAAAAAGATTAAAAGTTGAGAAATCCATTAGTTTTCTGTAAGTATTTATAAAATATTGCGGGTAAATAAAATTTTTTTAGTACTTGCATTAAACATATTATTTCTTCCCTTAATTGCAATTATAATAATAATTAATATATGTTTTATTTATCAAAAATATTTACTCTCTAAATTTTTACTGTTTTTCGTACATCTTTCCCCTTTATGAAAATTAACCATGATGGAAAGGATAACATGGAGTGTGGAGTGTCTCTTTCTAAATCTCTGTCCTCTTCGAACTGTTCATAAGGTTCAAAGGCTACAACTATGAAATACAAAACATGGAGGGATATTCATGTCCGTTCTTATTTTAAAATCGTCTTAAATAATGTCTTAAGATGCTAATCATTCTCAGATTGACATATGACATCTTAAAATTGTACTTAAGACAGTCTTAAATGCAAGAATCGACTATGAATACCGACTGCTTCGTGAAGTTGGTATTGAAGCTTTTCTTGCGCTTATTTTAAACACAGAAGAGGGAGATAGAGGAGACATTCTGATTAAATTGATTAAACATTTTTTGGCATTTCTGCGAATTGATCGTAGATTAATTTAAGTTTCAGAAGTTATAAGAGTCCCTACCTGCAATAGGTAAATTTGACAAGTAGTGTCACTAGTAGTGTCACTAGTAGTATAATAGAATTTTAGAATCATTTGTTCACCATTTCCATAGAGGAAATCCTGCCTCTCCTAGCAATTGATAATTCTTTTCGTAGTTTGATTGTTGATCATAACTACCTGTTAATAGTTATCCATGTAGAAATCCATGTTAGTAGTTATCCATGTGGAGTAAAGCTTGAGCTACTTTTCGCGTACTTGTTTCTTGCTGCTAAATGTCTTAAATAACGCATTGCTAAATATGGTACATGTGTAGCACCATAAATGCCCGCACAGCATCTTTCATGCAAATTCATTGCAAATATATATTTAATACATAATTAACGCAATGGTATGAAATATTCAAATCGAAATACGTATTTAATATGTATGTAATATGTAACAGGTATATATATTTAAATATATGGATATTAAACATGTAGTTGATACACACACACACGCACGCGCACGCACGCACGCACGCACACACAC
>Ga0157364_1001710_pt1 | contig 19159 bp, 16 predicted proteins | sample AttsexASBM2_FD_111476 | JGI IMG/M metagenome (GOLD analysis project Ga0157364, IMG submission 111476) | Fungus gardens microbial communities from leaf cutter ant in Ribeirão Preto, State of São Paulo, Brazil - Atta sexdens ASBM2 | ecosystem: Host-associated > Fungi > Mycelium > Unclassified ...
AATGAAATATGGAAAATACTAAAAAGTGGTGACAACATTTCTGTCATCACCACTTTTTGCGACCCTTCAAATCACGTTAATTTTCAATTTTATTGTCGACCAACGCCATTTGGCATAGAGCCACAAAAAAGGCACAAACCCCTCAGTTTGTGCCTTTTGTTTGACTTCGTCTCTTAATTAAACCATATCAATAAATCGCTCACGGAATCGCAAATGAATCATCGAGCCAACCATTAACATCAGCAACGTTAATAGCCAGAAGAACAATGCGTTTGACGCCTTGTCCCAGAACCAAACGTGGTACAGGAACGCATCTCGGAATGATTCCAACACATAATAGAATGGGAACATCTTAATAATCGTCACCAGTACAAATGGCAAATGCTTAGCATCCATATTAATCACAACACCCGAAGTAAAGAAAATCAACCGGAAAACCGCAGACATAGCTGGTTTATAGTCCGGAATAATTACTGTTAGCGTAGAATTAATCAAGTTGTGCGCCAGGACAGTTGCGAACATTGCAATAAAGGCATACACAAACTGCAACCAGTGCACATTTGGCATTTCACCAAACACCAGAAGTAACACCAGCATTGCTACAGTCATAACAAAAAAGCGGCGCAACTCTTCCAGCATCGGCATCACGGGCGCAACTGACATAGGGAAGCGGATTTTAGTCAACAATCCCAGTTGTGACTTAATTGACGTCAATCCCTTATTAAACGACCCTTGAATAAAGTACCATGGCACAATTCCAGTTAGTAGCCATAAAATATAAGGTTGCCCATTCACTGTACCATTATACATGCCCATACCAAAAACAAGGAAGTACGTTCCAATATAGATTGTTGGTTCCAAATAATCCCAAATAGATCCAAGATAATTATCCGCCCAGCGTGACTTCACATTAAATCGCGCTAAACGGTTGGCAATCGGTGCGTTTGAAAAGATTTCACGCATCACTTGCAAAAAATCAGTCATGTTATTTCTCCCTACTTCGCACCCAAATCATCAGCCATATGTTCAACATTTAATTCATGAATTTTCTCTGGTGACCAATTCGTAATTAAATGCGAAGGATGCTCAACAATATTTTTCATACCTAAGTTGAGAATAACCTTATCAGCAACGAAAACCGTTAACAGTAACAAAACAACCAAGATAGTCTTATCCACTACCGACCACCGCTCAGCTGAATGTCGATTGTGCGTAGACTTATAAATCGATGTTTCAATTTCAGCTGGCAAAACATCATTACCTGTTATCTTGCGTTCGCGCTTCAATGACTTTTCGTATAATTCATCCAAGCTAAAGTTCTGCTGCGCTGTTCGGTATTCATTACGATACTTAGTTTGCTCCTTACCAGATAAAGCCTTGTAGTCAGCAATGAACTTATCGTAAGCGTTCATAACTTCTTCTGTAGGCCCAAACATTCGCACTTCACCATAGTGCATCCAAAGAACCCGATCAGCCATTTCACGAACTTGGCCTAGCGAGTGTGACACAAAGAAAATCGTCTTTCCTTGTTGCTGGAATTCCTTGATTTTTGCCAGTGACTTGCGATTAAACGTTGCATCTCCAACCGACAATGCTTCATCAACAATCAAAATGTCTGGATTTGTGTGTACAGAAATTGAAAAACCAAGTTTTGACTTCATACCCGATGAGTAACTTTTAACTTGTTGATCAATGAAATCACCTAATTCAGAGAACGCAATGATTTCATCCATTTTCGCGTCAATTTCGTCATTTGTTAATCCTAGCATGAGGGCCTTGAGTCGAATGTTTTCACGTCCGCTCATATTCCCCTTCAAGCCAGCGTTAATCGCAATTAACGATGTTTCACCGTTAATTTCAATCTCCCCTGAAGTTGGTGGCACAATACCTGCAACCATCTTCATCAGCGTTGACTTACCTGAACCGTTGTTTCCAACGATGGCAATCGTTTCACCTTCAAAGGCCTCAAAATTCACTCCACGAACAGCCCAAAACTTGGGAAAGTTCGTCTTGAAAAAGAGTGACTTCATCTTATCAGACTTTGTAGGAGCCATTTCATATTGCTTTGTGACGTACGATGCTCGCACCTTCACTTGTCGCTCTTCTTCAGCCACAACATTTTCTCCATCGTTCTAAATAATTGCACGTTCTTTAAATTTTTTAAAATAAAAAGAATACCGTCAATAATTATACCCCTAACCTGTATAAAAAAGAACATTCGCTTAACAGAAGCGAATGTTCTTTTGGTTATTCTTAAAGACTACATGTGCCAGTCGAGCACTGTCTTACCCCAATTCATCGTCAAGTCCTCATCAAACGCATCTGTAATGTCTTTGATTTCGGTAACATGCTTGACGTTTTGCACCAACAATTCTAAACGTTCCTTAACCGCATGATTATTCGCAACCAAGTCAATCGCCGTTTGGAAATCTTCGCGGGATGAACGTGTCGTTCCTGCCAACGTAATTCCCTTTTCCAACACCATCCGTGTGTTAATAGCAACTGGATTTTCTGAAACGCCAGACAAGACAATTGCCCCACGTGGATTGATAATATCAATAATTTGATTTGTCGCTGCTTCGGACCCGCGGCCACCAACAGCTTCAATTGCTTGATCCAGTTTTAAATCAGCTGGGACCTCATCGATTTGTACCGTATTGGCAAAACTGATAAAGTCCAACTTTTCTTGATGCTTTCCAAACACATATAGTTCTGAGTCTGGGAACATTTCACGCGCAACAACTGCCGTCATATACGCGACATTACCATCACCCCAGATACCGATTTTATCTTGTCGGTTAATCATCGTTTCCTGCAAACGGCGTACGGCCTGTACAGCAACGGACACGACCTCTAAAAAGGCATTCATCGACGATTGTGCACCAGCAGGTATCTCAATCAAACTTTCTGGTTCAATTGTGACATATTCACGCATAAAACCATCTTCCGTAGAGGAACGGAACGTTGACGAACGCAAATAGTTATCAGCAATTAAATTATCATGACCATGTGCATGTGTGGGAATCATGACAACTTTAGTACCAGGTGTAAACGTACCTGTATTATCACGAACCACTTCACCCACTGCTTCGTGAATCAAAGCCATCGGCAAACGCGCAGCTAAAACTTCCTTATCACGTGTTCCAGTGTAATAACGTTCATCTGCGCGGCAAATTGACATTAGCGTTGGCCGCACAATTACCTTACCCGGTGTATTCAAATCAGTTGACGTCGTCACGCGTTCAATTTGGCGGACACCTGTTAAACGGTAAACATTATTGAACATCCAAATTCTCCCGTGCAATGATGTTAGCAATACGCAAATCGTAAGGTCGTGTCACTTTGATATTAGACTCATCGCCAGCAACAATTCCAACTTTGTGTCCCGCCAGCAACATCACCTTAGCTGAATCAGAAAGAATGTTGCGTTCTTCTTCAGTCATATTATTATATTGCGTCTCAAAGGCCGTAATGTTAACTGTTTGTGGCGTTTGACCCTGATACATTTCATCACGAACTGGAATATCTGTAATCATGCCGTCCTTGGCGCGGACGATTGTGTCAGTCGCACCAATAACCGTGTCTACCGCTTTATACACCTTAGCAGCTTCAATATTATCCATAATAATGCGCCGTGAGATAAACGGACGGACAGCATCGTGCATAACCAATACATCGTCCGCATTCAAACCAAAATTATCTTTGATGTAGTTAATAGCCCCCATCACCGTATCGTTACGTTCGGCACCACCCTCAATCACAACAATACGTTGATCATCGATATACTTGGCAATCAAGTCCTTTGCGTACTGCATCCACTTTGGGTGAATTGACACAATAATCTTGTCAAATTCAGCAATCAATGAAAACTTCTCCAACGTGTGGATAATAATAGGCTTATCTGCCAAATTCAAAAATTGCTTTGGACGCTCTGTGTGCCCCATGCGGCTACCGATGCCACCTGCCATTACTTGTGCATAAATCATTTATCTACCTACTCCTTAGTAAAAAACCTTGCGTGCTTATTTTCTGACTTAATTGGTCTTTGCCAATCCCCAAAAAATTGCGTTAAATATTGATTGAAATCTTGTGGGATATATACTTCCGCGCCCTCGAAATTTTTCATGATCAACGGGGCAAAAATATTACCATTAAATATTTCTTTTCTCCCATACATACCATTCAGCACGCCAATAGCATTAGGGTCCTGAATACCACGAACCAAACGATTTGACGCTTTAATTTCCAATTCAACGAAACGATGCGTTTGTTTATAAGAAACTATTTTGCTTAGACCTCGCTTTATCGGCACAATTTGTGCATCATCTGGAAAATTTCCTGTCGACCTGGCGACGTTTCGTAAAACATTTAAAACTTTATGCGCCAATAAGAAAGCCTTTAACTTAATCCCCATCTGTACCTGATCAACTGGAAAAATATCAATAAACACACCGTGATTAATTTTATAATAATCTGATTGTGCGATAGTCTCCGAATCAACTACACGCGCATTCGGCACCAATGTATCCGCGTCTTCTTCAGTCATCAATCGAAATCTTGAATTAGTTGGTTGATAATGCTTCATCAACCAGTCGTAGTCCTCACGAAATAAACCCACGTCTAAATCATCATCCCATGGAATAAAACCATCATGGCGTACAAGTCCAAGCATACTGCCACCAAGCAGTAACAACCGCCGGTTATTTTGCGATGCAAAGTTAGCAAGATCCTGCAACATTTCGCGCGTAAGTGCTTGAACCTCGTTAATCGTCATTTCATGCTTAACCATGAAAGTACCCCATTTCAAAATTCAGTATGTGTTAAGTATAGCAAAAGTGTTAACAACGTCAATTTTATTATGTAAGCAAAAAGCCGAGCGCAACGTCTCGGCTTTTGTTTATCGATAATCAACAAAATTATTTTCTAGCGCGTCAACAAATCGTTTAGATGCCTTGCCATCTAAGTCATCGAAGTAATATGTCAAAAAAGCATCAAGGCTTTGAGAATCAAATTCATTAACTCTTTCAATCTCCGTCACCAATGAATCCATATCCCTAACGATTGGCCCCGGAACAAATTTTTGATAATCTACATAAAAATCTCGCGAGGCCGTATATTCTTCAAGGTCTGGTGCAAAGAATATCGTCTTCTTCCGCAACAAACTATATTCAAATACAACCGACGAGTAGTCAGTAATTAACGCATCAGAAACCAACAATAAGTCATTAACTTCCCGGTACGAAGACACATCATAAAAGAAGTCCGCATACTCTTCAGGAATTTGTACCTTGTTTTTCACGAAGGGATGAATCTTAAACAACATGACATACCCAGCCGCAGACAGCTTAGTATATAGCTTTTCAAAATCAATCCAATCAAAGTTGTAGTACGCCGATCTTTGGCCATTACCACGGAAAGTTGGTGCAAAAAGCACAACTTTTTTACCCTTAATAAAGGGCAATTCTTCTTCAAGCCGAGTAACAACCGACTGCTTATAAGTCGCATCAAAAAACATGTCCGTACGCGGTGCACCAAGTGGTAACACCTTCCGGTCATCTATGCCAAACCCTTCAGCATAAAATGGTGCAACATGCTTCGAAGAAACAATCGCCCAGGTATAATTTTTGTGGTTCTTTGACGTTGGCTTAGGGCCACCCGGCAATCCCATTCGACTAAACCCAAATGTTTTGAACGCACCAACTGCGTGCCAAACCTGAATTAAATTCACGTTATTCCGAATTTTCAACGGATACACTAGCGGATAAAAATCATCTAGCAGCACGTGTTGACTAGTTGCTATTAACCAAGCAATCGTCGTGTACTCACTAAACGTTTTTTTAGCTGAATTTGTTCTTTTAAGCATATAACTAATTTTCAAGTCGGTTTGACGCGATTTGATTTCTCGATCAATATACTCAAAATTTCCGGTTAGATTCGATCGTGAATCCGATAAAAACGCTACTGCATCTTTATGAATTGGCAATAATGTGAATGCCTTATATGCAATTCTAAAATATGCTTTTTTAGATTTATTCAGATACTTTGTCAGTTTCTTTTTAATCTTCTTTTTTAACTTAGAAATCATCTAAAATTTCTGCCTTCATTATTACATTAATTGTTAAATATTTTATTTATTACACGAGTTGCTGAATTACCATCTTCAAGTGGTGTGAACTCTTCTATAAATGTTTGATACTTTTTAGTATATTTTTTCTCTAAGGCCTTAATATTAATAATAGCGTTTCTCAGTTCTTCCAAGTTATTAACCCACGGACCTGGTGCTGTTGGTGTATATGGATATAACCCAGGCCGCTGCGCTTCATACTCTTCAATATCTGGTATCAAGAAAATCATCGGCTTTTTTGTTTGAGCATAATCAAACCTCAAACTAGAGTAATCAAGCACAGCAAGGTCTGATACAATTATCAAATCATTAATATCGGGGTAATCAGTCACGTCAATCACTTGTGCAGTTGTAGCTACTCGATCACCTGTACGCTGCGTCATAGCATGAGCTCTAATCAGTAAGACATATTGATCGCCTAACTCCTTAGCTAATTCGTGATAATTCACAAAATCCGCCCTTTTAGATCGGAACTCGTCAATCGCATTATTTTCACGATGAGTTGGTGCATATAAAACAACAATTTTATCAGACGCGATATTTAGTCGCTCTTTAACTTTTTGACTTATCTTTTCAACTTCTTGCTTGTCGAAGAATATATCGTTTCTAGGATATCCTTCCTCAATAAAAGTGCCATGAAAATCAAAATACTTCGCATAAAGAGGTGTCGCATACGGAGCAGGAGAAATTAAATAATCCCATTCTCGCTCTCGTTGTTGGAATGAATTTATTCTTGCCTGCGTAACACCTAGGTTGTCAGTGTAGTTTGCACTTCCCATCAACTTATATGGATACCCATGAAAAGCTTCTACTATAATCTGACCATTTCGTTTTTGGCTAAAATATGGTTGGTGGTTATTCTCAATAAAGTATTTTGCATTTTTTTGAAGTTCAAAATACTCACCGGAGTTTAAGATAACAGTCTTTGCGCCCTCAGGCACTTCGATGGTTCTATCCTTAATCGCCCAGTATACATCCACGTCAGGCTGGATTTCCTGCATTTTTTTCCAAATAGCTAGAGCTGTATCTGTAACATTCTCACCATAATATGTGGTAAGTAACATTTTCTTTGGGTCGACGTTTTCTGTTGAGTTCAAATATTCGCTCAACATCCTTCCCCAACCATTACCACCTTTATCTTGATCAAGTATGTCATTAAATAGTTGAACAAATGGTCGTCTACTCTTATAGCTGTATGAAAGTTGATATCTATGATATCCATCTTCATAATAATTGTGCGGCATTTCTAGCATCAAAGATTCCTTAATAACAAAATGTTCTGTTTGCCGTATCAAGTGCTTCGGATTACGTACAAAGGCTGTAATTCGGTATTTTCCCAATGGTACTACACGTTTTTCATTAAAAAAGTCGTACAAAAGTGGTAGATTAATCTCTACTGTCGAATCATCATTGATTTTAACAGAGGTTTCTAACTTCTTTTTACCATTTGCAATTCTTAAAACCAGTTCTACTGGATATTTTGGTGCATTAACAACTGCTAAGCTAGCCGAAACTACGTCTTTTTTTACAGATAGATTAGACATAAAAACTACCCGTCCAAAAATAAAATCAGCATTGGCGTTGATCCCATTTCTGACAACAACTGGGCCATTTACCTCGGCGTCATCCACTGCAGGTAATATTAAGTTTCCGTTCACATTAAATAACCGAAGTCCCCACACGGAGAAAGTGCCTTTTTGTTTCACAATACGTTGTAATTTGTTAGTCAACCCAGCCAACGATGTTTTATTAACTGAAGATCTCTGCTGAAATTTAATTACAGACTCTATATTCGTTTCAAACTGATAATTTTGTTCATCAATTCTTTCAAGGTTCCCCGACACTCTAGTATTAGGTAATGCCTTTGCATAAATTTCTGCATTCTTTATAACACTTTGACTTTTAAATTTGACTAATAGCTTTCCCGAAGGCTCAATACTAACATTGCTAATCAACGCATACGGCACAAATTTTAGATAGAGAAAATTTTCTTTCTCGTACTTGCCGGACTTCAATCTAACCTGCTGTGTTTCACTGACATTAACATGCCCCCACTTAGCTGAACTACCTTGACGAATACTGCTAATATAAACAGTTTCATTATACGCGCCAGCTTTAACGATTAATTTGATTTTAAAAGTTGAGTTCATGTTAATAGAGTGTTCAGACAGTCTTAACGAATAAAAAGTATCTGAATAATCTGCCCACCAGGCACTGGTATCTCTAATAACGCTAGTATCTGGTGCCAATTTTGAAACTTCCAGCGGAATTTCTACTCCCGTTTCCACACCTGTCTCTTCATCCACGCCAACTAATGCAGCAGACACATGATAACTAAACCGATTTGGATCAATCTTGGAAAAATAGGTTTGAACCCCTAAAGTTAATCCTTTTTTATTGTCCATTTGTACCAATCTTGAATAAATCCGAATTTCTTCATCCAAGACAACATTCGTTTCATTATAGTGTCCGATATAGTTAAATGAGGTCCAATCAATGATTGCCCTCCCTTCAACGTTAGGGACATACTTAGTACGATGATTAGATATCCCAGTCTCATTAACAAATTTTCTCAGTTCTTCCGTTTGTTTTTTTTGAATTAGTTTGTATGCAACGTTCGCAACAGGATCAACAAGTTCCTTATTATCTAGTTTAGTATAGAAAACAGGGATTTCACTTAGAATCACTTGATCAAATTCGACATCTACTCTTCCATAGTTCCTGATACTAAACCGAAAATCATGGTTCAGATATTGCAACAATCGAGATTGATAAACATGTTCATTATCCAGATTGCCAAGACTCATTCTCGCTGAATTAAGTCTTGCTCTTAAATCATCTGCAGTAACTTGATGCGAAATCGATGTATCTCTTTGTAGCCAATGAACTTTATACCCCGGGATGACATCAATGCCGTTCGCTAAACTATACATACGTGATGTAAAAGGCTGGTCTTCGTATAAAATTCCCTCTATAAACTCCAGATTATTTCTCAAATAGAAGTCTCGTTTGATTAATTTTCCCCACGCGGTTGCCGCTTGCAAGATGTCAGGAAACTCTTCCAGTCGTACTCCTTGACGTCCAACCGAGAACAAATCTTGAATCCAAACACCGGGACGCTTACGTTTTTTCCCATAAACTAAATCATATCCAGTCACTGCTACATCAGAATTAGTTTGAATTATAGACGCATACAAATCCTCAATTGTACTCTTGTCCATAGTATCATCCGGATCAATAAAGAATATGTAATCCCCTTTACTATACGTCACACCGGCATTTCTAGCATCACTAAGTCCACCATTTACCTTATGCACAACTGTAATATTGGAAAATCTTTTCGACAAATTTTTTATTACGTCTAATGATGTATCCTCGGATCCGTCATTAACTAAAACTAACTCAAAAGAACTAAAAGATTGTTGTTCATAATCAATTATATTTTTTTCTAAATAATCTTCAGCGTTGAATATCGGAACAATTACCGAGACCTTCGGTTGAACATCTTTATACGCCTTGCTTTCTGAAACAAATATTGTCTTCGTTGAATCGTAACTACCCATATATTTAAAATCCTTCGCTCATAACTTCCCATGGTTCAAAACCAATGCTTTTTCTAATATACCACAAGATTAGTAACTCCATTTACATTTGTTCTGTCCTTTCAAAACCAATTCACTTTCAAAATAAAAATACGGCGCATTTCGCGCAGTATCTTTATTACATATATGAATATTCTAGTTGTTTATGAACTGTATCCCTGCTAAGAAATCATTTTTATTTTTCTACCCGATTAGCACCTCTCACCAAATTAGTGATTCTTCTTAATAATAGGCTAGAAACATAGAAAAAAAGTCTTTCACATTATTTTTAATCAGGCACTTCACTTTTTTCATACTACTGAATGCATTTCAATGATACGTTCTGGCTTATTATTTGTCTTAACTTACTCAACAACCTTTTTGAACGTCATTCCTATATACTGCCTAATTAAATCAAGCATCATCACCACGATAAAAATACCAATTACTGTAAGAAATAGTCCAATAATTAACCTAACTCCATGCCATTCATTGGGCTGAATTAATAATGTCGTGCCACGTATACACTCTGAAAGCACGACTATCATGGAATAAGTAAACACTAAATGTTGTTGATACAATCGTATTAATAATTTTAATGTTTCCAAAATTCCATTGCCTAAACAGCAAGAAAATTATCAAAGCTGAGACATTAAAACCGGTAACAAAAAACAGTCTAAATCCAGAAATAAATGCACTAGAATGTGATGCCGTAAGCAAAAGTCCAGTGACTGCTGTTGTTAAAACCCCAACGAGAATTAGTAATAGCACTAACTTAACATTGGAAACCTTCAGATCATACTTTTGAACATACGCTCCTAAGACATAGGCCAGAATTAATCCAATCACTGCATTTTTCATATTCGGAACAATTAACGGAAATCCAATCAAAATTATTAACCCTATCAATCCCAGCGTCATTGTTTTTTTATCCACGGTATTAATTAGCTTATTTAGAGGCGGGCTCAAAATTAGTATCACTGCAAAATCCGTCGAAAACCAGTAATTTTCCATAATCAGCGGGAACATCATTCGAAAAACGCCCAGTAGATCTGGCTTTGTGCCGGCAAACGCGTACGCCAACACTGCCACCAGCACCGAAAAATAAACCGTCTGGCGACTCAAATCTATAATTCTCTGCCATGTAAATGTCTTATTTAACATGAAGTAACCTGTAATCATTACAAATAAGACAACGCCTAACTTCCCACCCAATCGCAACATTGTTAGAGCTAACGTTTTATCCGAAAACATATTTGTCGGTCCAAAGTTGTTATACGTCACAAAATGGCAACAAATAATCATGCACATAGCAAGAATTCTCAGCAATTCTAAATTACTCTCTGATGACCACTTTTCACTTTGCTCAGAGCACCTATACCTTTTTCTACTCTTCTCATGATGATATCAACATATTTTTGTCTTGTTTGCGCAAAAAAGCCTCTCACAAAGAGAGGCTTTTGTTCTTCTTAAGGAAATTTATTTTTCATCGTATACTCGAGAGAAATCACGATAGTTGCTAACCATCCAATAATACTTACAGCAACTCCAATATTTGTTTGCTTCAGAGGTTTGTATGCGACTGTTAATTTATTAACACCTTTTTTCTCAGAAACATATAATGCACCAACAGTATTCCGCTTTAACTTAGTAACGTCAAGTGACTCACCGTTCAACGTCAAGGTCGTACGATTATACGCTACTAGCGGAACCAACTTACTCTTGTTAGCAACATTGCTCTTCCACTGTAATGTCATCGTCCCATCCTCATTAACAATGTGTTGGTAAGGACGACATTGCTTTGAAAATGAGTTCATATAGGCATCATAGGTCGGTTGGTGTGTTTCAGTTGTCAAATCAACTGGCACATAATCCGGCGTCGTACGATCAACATGATAAATCAACTTACCCATATCCCCATCGTGGAATAGCGGTTGAAGCTGCACAAATGTATGAATATCTGGCGAGTAGACATTGCGAGGCGTTGCCTGTAATCCAGCGTACAGTGGTGTCTTCTCATTTTGAACATAGTAGACATTGTTCGCAACCTTCTGAGTCAGAAGGAGCACGGATACTACTGCAAGAATTACCGGCGTAAGGTTACGCACAACGTTATTGTCCGGACGTACTTCCATAAATACTTTACCTACTACGACAATAGTTAGCGCATATCCCGTCAAGCTAACTCGACGCGGCATCTGCAAGAATGACCGTAATTCTGGATAATTAGTTTCCAATAAGTGCCACGGTACAAGCGAAGTTCCCACCACCAAATAAACAATGGCAACGATGGCCATAAATCGAGTTACCACACTCAATTTTTTCCAAAAAGCAATTGTCATACCTAGCAATAGAAAGGCCATGACAGAAATCACGATGTCACTATTCGAATTAACCCCCGTATACATCGGCTGAAAAATTTGGCTTGTTTGTGGCACCATGTTCATCGCCACAGGAGAAATCAAAGTATTTCGATATACCTCAGCTAACGGCATAATCGTGTTTAAACTTAACACAATCGCCAATATCGCAGCTAATACTATCCGTCCTAAAAATCGCAACTTAGCTTGTGCGACCCAGACACCATGAGCAAAGAACGGCAACAACATTGGTAAGACAATCGCTACTGTTAACACTTGGAATTGTGCCAACAAAGCAACGACAACACCCAAGTACACCGTTCGACGCCAATTAAAACGGCCTTCAAACAAGTGCACCAAACTCGGAATGACCAATGGCACAATCGCTAAAGCAATTGACTTCCATGTTGCTCCAAAAACAAAACCATACACGGCAGCGGACGATGTATATACGACACCCAAGCTTAACGCCCAACGTTTTGTTAATCCAATCTTTGTGGCCGCAAAATACATCGTCAAAATTCCCAATGCGTAGACAATGTATAACGTTAAAATTTGAAATTTATACCAAGTCCCTGCAACCAACAGTAACGCGCCGAAGAGATAAGTTACAAGTGGACTATAAACTTGGTTGACAATACGACCAGCTTGCTGAAATGTATATAAATTCAAAAAACTTAAATTACGATCTCGTAGCTGCATTGCTGCTTCGAAAATACGATTGTAATGAAAATAACCATCTACACCTAATAGCGCCGTACCATTAAATAAAATGGGACTCATAATCACCAATGGCACTATCAGTACCACAAGTATTAACTGCCAATTAACCTTTTTAAACATAACCCCTACTCCTAGTGCCTTATTGGCCCTTCATTAACTCTGCACCGCGATTAACAACTAAGTATGACTGATGCGACGGAGCCCAGTCCATCGCTTCAAATTCGCGTGTACCACCATCCTGCGTCGCATAAACACCCATATCAAAATCTGGATAAGTTAGACTGCCGACTAGCCATTTCGTCATTGGAATAGCTAAGTAAGCACCATCTGTAATGTAATACAGCTTCTGGTCCTTTTCATTAAACGACAAAAACTGTGTATAATATCCAGGTTTGCTACGAATAACCGTCGGCGTTACCGAAAACTTAGGTTTACCGTCAACCATCCTACCGTGATACAGCATCACATCCCCATTCTGTAGATTAGTATCTTTTTTTGTCTTATTTGTGACGACAGATACAATATACATGTTTCCAGTGTTATCAATAGCAAAATTACGTTCGCTATTTATTTTGTCATGCGAACGTGGATCAGTAAAAGAAAAATCTGCAATTTCTACAGGCGCAAGTGTTTTCAAATCAACTTGTGTCAATGATTGCTTATAGGCGTCGTCCCCTTCAGCCATTAACCACATCCGCTTGGACTTGGCATCAAATGACAGCGCCTGACCATGACCTGTATAAAATTCAGGTCCGACCTGCACTGAATCAAGCGCCTGTACCATCTTATTTGAAATAAACGTTTGACTATTAACTAACTTTTCTAATTCACGCAATCTATTTTTGCCACCACCAGTTATGCCTGCTTTGCTCAATTTTTTTAAGTCAAACATCACAACACGGCCATACTTCTTTTTGGTGTTACTCTCGTAAACAATATATAATTTATCGCCATGAATCATACTACCTTGCGGATTAGCCCAATTCACCAAATTCGTCGTTTCGGTTGGTAACAACAAATTGGTTTCAAACTTTGTAATTGGTCGAATCGAATTAGGCCGTGCGGTAATAACATTTGTTTCATCATTATCAGAACGATTCATTTGCATTGGCAATGTCGTTTGATACGCAATTTTGTTTGTAAACGACAAACCCGTCTTAGGTGTATTTACAATTTTGAAATTCTTAATATCAAGCCGACTATTACCAAATGATATATCACCAAAGTTCTTCTTTAGCGGTTGCGATACTGATGTCAGGACGTGCCATGCGGCAAGTTGAAAATCACTTGATTTATTTAAAATGTTCCCGTGTCGATCTAATAATTCGAACTTTATTCGAGCATCCTTATTTAGTTTCTCAGGTAAATTAAACTTGAAATTCTGATTGATACGGATGCTGTGCTTAAAAATAAGTCGTTCAGTATTAAAAACTGCCAAATCAACTGGCGAGTCCAAATGATAGCCCTTCGCACCGATTACACCCGAAATAACGTTGCTATTATTTTTCATTGTTAGTTTATCATAACTCACATCAGTATATTCCGGTGTTGCTTCAAGCCTAATGTAGGTAATTCGCATATCCGGTAGAATTTTCACCTGATCAGGTGCCTCTACTTTACCAACAAAAAACATATTTAATAATACCAACCACATAACCGTCATTAAGGCAGCGATAATGCCCTCTATTTTGCGGTCCATAGTACCTCCCATTCCAAATTAAATAAAAAAGCAAGGCAATCGGCCTTGCTTTACCGTTTATTAGCGTCTATCAAATATTTTTCGATTCGATTTAGTTGTTGCTTCATCTCTGCAACTTCTTCTTGGAGTGCCTCATTCTCTTCCTGAAAATAACTAGTAATTGAAGATGTCAACACACCAAACATTCCAACACCACCAAGCGCCATCAAAATGGACAATAATTTTCCGAGCGTTGTATGTGCGGAAACATCACCGTATCCAACAGTTGACACGGTGATAATCGCCCAGTAGAAACTATTCATATAACTTTGATGCTCAACGAAATGAAAGGCCACCGCCACCGCGATAACAATTGCGGCAACGATGTAAAAAACATTTGCAATATTAGTTTTTCGGAAAATTTTGTTTAGGATATTCCCAATCAATGTTAACACTTTCAACAAGCGAAGAATTTTCAAAAATCGTAACGACTTGAGTGGTGCCAACGCAATTAAATCAATCAAATGTGTTGCAAAATAACGTTTCTTGTCATGTGCGCGCTTCATTCCTCGAATATAAACAATGCCAAAGTATACCCACAAAATGTGGTCAATCCAGAAAACCCAGGCTGGTACGATCATGATCATTTCAAAGACCGTTACAGCAATATAAGTTGTACTTAGAAAAATATTGAGATACAACGTTGTCTTTTGTGGCAACCAAGTCGGCCGTACCATCTGTCTCACTCTCCCATTTCGGATAGCTAGACATATAGTACACTTATTTTTTGTGTGTTTCAACGAAAGTTACTCCCCCACATCCATACTCGAAATAAATTTTCTCGATATGTAGCACTTACAATATAAAAAACGGACGTGAACCCATCTGGAGATTCGCGCCCGTTCTATTTAGATACTCAACAATTACCAAGCTAATCCACTTGCTGCAATTTCATTTCTTGATGCAAATTGACCGTTTGCTCGATGCCAACGTGCTGTGTAATCCTTTGAAAAACGTAGATAGAACGTACTGTTGTTACCAAAGTAATACGTCGAACTACCGATAACTTGTGCACCCTGTACCGTGCGTCCGTCAGCACCAACATAGTAGCGCATACCCCAAACATGCTCCCACTTATTTTGTTGACGCTTACCATTTTGGAACCAGTAATAAGCACCCATATAGTTACGGAAACCTGTGAAACGTTGTCCACCTTCGTACCATAACCATCCCTTACCTGCATCTAGATATCCTGATGACTCACCACGTAAAAAGAATGTCCCATTATTACCAAAGTTATATGCAACACCATTGATTTCGCGGTTACCTTGAACGGCACGTCCTTGGTTGTCCGTGTAATACGTCATGCCCCAAGCATTACGCCATCCTGAATCTTGACGGACACCATTAATAAACCAGTAGTACGTGCCCATGTAGTAACGGAATCCCGTATACTTTTGCCCATTTTCGAACCAGAACCACCCTTGTGGCGTACCCAAGTAGCCCGACTTGTGTTGCGCTTGAATCGTTTGAAATTCATCCGCATGCGTTTGTTGCACCGTACCAGATGCAACGTTAAACCCAACGACAGCTGCCACTGTAAGCATCACTGTCTTAAAAAACTTACCCATACCACGTCTCCTAGTGTAGAAATACGTACAAAAAATTAATACTCATTTATTATAGACACGTTTTCTTGGATAGTCATCTTCCATTTCAGAATAGAATTATATTCCAAACAAATAGCGAGGACATCTTCTTAGATATCCTCGCCATTTTATTTAAATATTTACTTAACCATCGTCATTTCAACAACGTGGTACTTCTGGTTATAATTACCAGTCAATGTTGAAAAACCAGTCACTTTAAATTCTGAGTGATCCTTCACCAAGTATTCTGATTCCAAACCGTATTCCTTTGACAACGGTGCAATATAGGCGCCGTGCCCTGTACCTGCTGGAATCGTCATTTGTAGTATGTAACTATCCGATGGGTCCTTAGCAAAATCAAACGCGACACCCTTGTCAAACGACGTACTCAATAAAAGCATTGTCACTGTATAATGCGCCGACTTGCAATGGTGCATTGAGAATGATACGTCCAATTTTTTTAGTCACGTTTCTCTTCTCTCCTGAATAAAACTAACTCTAAAATTTTGCACTTTCACTGAGATTTAGTCAACTGATTGTGACACTTGGGCAAAGGCTGCACAACTATTGCGCATGAAAAAACTCCGGAACACTGTCTTCCGGAGTTTTGTATCATTCAATTTTTGATTACCTACATATCGATGTTTAGTTATCCCAATAAGCCGTTCCTGGTATTGGGTGCCCATTATTATCATAGTCAAATTCCAGATCTGTCACAGGTTGCATGAACCGACGCGGATCATCACCCGGATTTGCACTCCCACCATCAAAGTAACGGAGATAGAAGGTATTATCATCACCAAAATTTAGGGTTTGACCGTCAATTGTTTGTTCGCCTTGCAATGCACGGCCGTCCTTACCGGTATAGTAAGCGAAGCCCCATGCAAAATGCCAACCATTGTCCGCGCGTACACCATTTTCAAACCAGTAATACGTTCCCATATAATGACGGAAACCACTAAACATCTGACCATTATTTATCCAACGCCAGCCAACACCAACGACATTTACATATGCGTCCTTAACAATACCGCGCGAAAAAAACGTGCCATTGTTGCCGAAGTCATACACCTTGCCATTAATTTGTTGGACGCCTTGTACAGCACGCCCTTCAGCGTCTGTATAGTACGTCATCCCCCAAGCATGGCGCCAACCTGAATCTTGACGGACACCATTAATGAACCAGTAGTACGTGCCCATGTAATAACGGAAACCCGTATAACGTTGACCATTTTCGAACCACAACCATTGACCATCCGCATTAAGATAGCCTGATTTGTGTTGCTTTTGAATGGCTTTGACAGTATCAGCGTGGACAGCCTCTGAATTAACGGCAAAGGCAGTCGCACCAATCACTGCTACTAACATTAAAAGTGATAATTTTAATCTTTTCATTACTTACTCCCGATTAAAAGAACAGTTGTTCATTTATCCAACCACGCGACGCACGATATCATCTGAGATATTTCGCCAAGAATCCTTGTACACTAAGTTCCAACGATCGACTACATCATCTAGATTAGATACGCCAACGCCACCCGTTGGTGAGTTGGGAGAATCGTGCAAGAAATACCCGCCACCGAGGTAAATACCAACGTGGTCGACGTTATCCATGAAGAAGATATCCCCACGCTTAATGTTGTTCCAATTAATTCCCCGGCCTAAATTCACTTCTGAGTACGTAACGGCTGTGCGATAATCTCCTAGCTCAACGCCTGCACTTGCATATGCCCAGTGCACAAATGATGAGCAATCAAATTGACGTAGCGCAATCGATTGCGGTGTGCGGCCACCACCCCAGTTATACGGTGACTTACCAATAATGGTTGAACCGGTCGCGATCGCCGTTTCAATTTGGGCATTACCTGATGTCACGACACCATTTTTGTCGGCCCAGTAACGGTTACCATTTTCATAAGCGTACTGATTCGTTGCTTTCTCGTACGTCCCCGGCTTGAAGTAGTACAACTGACCATACCAATACTTGTAACCACTAAAGACCTTACCATCCCCGCCAAACATGTACCATGTGCCCCAACGTGACTTATCGTACGTGTTCTTGTGCATCAAATAAGTTTTGTGATCGAAATAGTAATATGTGCCATTCATTCGAACCACATCAGTGCCAATTTTTCCGTCAGCCCCAAAGAAATAGTAGTTACCCCATTGTGACTTAACATACTTATTCTTGACCATCGCCCCACTGTTCAGATTAAACATATAGTACGTGCCATTGACCTTTTGGACGCCCTTTTGTTTAGTCCCGTTATGGAACAAATACGTTGTCTGACCAACCGTCATCTTACCATTGACTTTTCGGCCCTTCGCGTAGTATGTCGCACCCACATCCCCCGTTTTCACACCACCGTTATTGTACAAAATACCCTTATATGACCCCGAGAATCTTTGGCCATCACGGTAAAGCTTGCCACCCATTTGACCGTTAAACTTCTTACCACCGGTATAGTAGCGCTTTGCTTGCCAGCCATTAAATGCCTGGCCATTTTTATAGAGGCGACCAGCTAGTGTCCGATTTGCCAACTTGCCATGGTCGTACATTTTGCCGGCCTACAAACCACTAAAGACAGTCCCATTCTTATAAAGAATCCCCTTAACAGTTGTGTTGGCTAATTTACCAGCAACATAAGTCTTTTTGTTAGCTGGGTTCATGCCATTAAACGCCATGCCAGCCTTATAAAGCACACCGTTCACCGTCGTGTTGGCCGACTTTCCGGCTACGTACGTCTTTTTACTCCGCTGATCAATCCCATTAAAAACCACACCGTTTTGGTAGAGTACACCATGCACGCTTGTATTGGCTAGCTTACCAGCCACGTACATTTTCTTGGTCGTCTTGTTGACACCTGAAAATGCCATCCCGTTTTGATACAAGACACCGTTTACCGTCGTGTTTGCCGGCACACCTTTGACATAAGTCTTGTTGGTTTTACTATCAAAGCCAGTCACCGGCTTACCATCTTGACCGTACAGCACATTTTGAAATAACCCAGCGGACGGTTTGCCATCAGTGTAATGAACACCGT
>Ga0157364_1001711_pt1 | contig 19153 bp, 8 predicted proteins | sample AttsexASBM2_FD_111476 | JGI IMG/M metagenome (GOLD analysis project Ga0157364, IMG submission 111476) | Fungus gardens microbial communities from leaf cutter ant in Ribeirão Preto, State of São Paulo, Brazil - Atta sexdens ASBM2 | ecosystem: Host-associated > Fungi > Mycelium > Unclassified ...
CACACACACACACACACACACACACACACACACACACATACACACGCGCGCGCGCGCACGCACGCACACACACACACACACACACACGCACGCACGCACGCACGCACGCACGCACGCACGCACACACGCACGCGCGCCATACATACCATATGTGCAAATTCCGACCGTGCAACCTCCTTGTGGTACATCGAATAACGCGAATGTCGGTGATACTTAACCAAAATTTTGCGAAAAAATAGAATCTACTTTGGAACCTGATAAATCAGCTCCGGCAAGTTAGAACAATTTTCTTTATGCCATTTTAAAGGGGATGTTTCAAAACTGATGTGGTGACATCTTTCGCTTCGTTATTGTTTTGCATATTGGAAGATTGAAATATCATGATATTTTTAAGATTCTCACACTATCTGCTTTTGGTTTTCACGAAAAAAACAATTTAATGGGACGAAAAATTTCATTTAAGCCATTTTAAAGAGGCTCTTTAAAACGCTGTAAGGAACAATGTCCTGCGATTTCTGAAAGCCGAGATATTAGTTTCTTAAAATCGACATAATTTGCAGGTTTTAGGTGCTTCCCTAATTTTTTTGCGTAATGTATTATGCGTAGAATCGTGACTACTTTACTATTAGAACAAATAGTAAATACAAGTAACAACTATATCTTAGCGATTTTTGTGAAAATTTAGTAGTATTAACTAATATGTCAGTTCACAAATATTCTGGATAGTGACCATTTTATCGTATATTTATTTTTAAAAAATAATTTTAGTTAAGGATGGGTTATTTTTCATTAACAGTTATAACAATTACTGTTATTTCAAAATAATTTAAATAACCGGTTATTTAAATAATTATCGGTCATTTTTTATACACGGTTATTTTTTATACTATCCTATATTTTAATCAGTACTCATATTTTTTTTGTTATTTATTTCTTATTATTTAAATCATTTAAGAAATCTATTTTGAAATATTTTATTACTTAAAATATTTGTGTAAACAAATAAATATAAGATGTTGAATTTTATGCACAAAGATTGATATCAACTTCGTAATGAGTAAGGCCAATATTACATGCGTTCGTTTTGTTCGATTACGTAATCGCGAATAGTTACTTTTCAGAACTATTCGCCAATAGTTTAATTACTATTTAATTACTATTCACGGATATAATCGTGAAATTATTTTTCAAATAACTATAGAAATTGAATGATATCTGTAGAAATTTATATAGTACATAATAGTTTTCAATAATTCCTTTTCATATGGGCTATGTCAAAATATTATATTGTCATACATTTGTTAAATGTTATTAATAATATTAAAAATGTTATAAATAAACTTTTTTTATTATTTCTTTACTATTAAGATCGAAAATGCGAAAAACTTTCAAATTGTTACTTTGCTATTCAATGTAATGATGTTACTGCATGAAAGATTACATATGCAGTATATAAATTCATATAGAATTATACAAGCATTTAAGATCCAGCTAGATCGGCATTGATTTCTAAAGTTTGTATTATCACATATACGATGCTATGATATATTATAAGTAACTTTTTTTATAATATCGATAATAAAATGTATTGTTTAAAATGTAAATGTAACGTAATTTATGTATATGAATTCATATGTAAAAGCGTCACTTTGGAACTACCGAATAATTAAAGGTTTTGGAAAGCTATTGCATGAATTTTTCTTTTCTTATAATTTCAGATATCAATTTTAAAACATGAACATATTTTTCCTTAAAAAATTTTTATTTTAAATTTTTGTAAGAAAAGTACATTTTTCTTACTTTGTAAGCTATACTTAAAAATATTTAGTAATAAGTAGTATCTATAATAGTATATATAGAGGAACAACAATTTTTCTCAGTGTAACATTACTTAATATATAGTTATTTATATTACTTAATATATAGTTAATATAGTTTATGATATATATGGTATATATGTATTAGGATGATTGTTTTTTTAACATTATTAACTGTAATTTTTGGAATTTATTCGGGACACATTCTAACGTGATTTAAGATCTCAATAAAATAACAGCAGAATTTTTTCAGATGTTTTTCAACAATTTTAACCAGTGCCATTATGGTACGGATAGAAAAAGTGACGGAGAAACACCTTTGTGGACAAAATTCGAGCCGCTCCAATTGTTACTCAATTTAAAAATTATTTTTTTTTAATTTGCAAAATGAATGAGCTATAAACTCATTTTGTATGTAAATTTGATCACGATTTAAATTAAAAATTGCCGATTAAGTGTTCGTTAGCGTATGATTTTGATTTTTTTCTGCTTCATTCGGATCGGCCGAATTTTGTCCATAAAAGTGTATTTCTGAAACTCTGGTGCTTTGGTAAAAATTGTTAAAAAAATCCGGTGTGAAAAAAATTTGATATTATTTTGTTAAGTTGTTGAATTACTTTAAGGAATTAAAATTCAATATGAAGTAAAATTGAGCTCTCGAGATAAAAATGATATCAATATAGACTAATGGGCGATTAAGAATAATAATCGAATGCGATTAATTCAAAATAATTAATAAATGTATTGTTTAGACGTTACATATAATTTGAAAAATTAATCATGTCGGATAGATGTCTAAAAGAGCAGCTGAGGAGTCTCTTCAATTCCATATTTGAGAAAACATTCTTTTCAATTAGTTCTTTGGCAAAATGGGCTACTAGTTATTATCAATATGTCAAAAAATATATTATTTTCAAAGGATTCAAAAAACACATTAAAGTACTGATTCGTATCGACTAAATTATTGAATTACATGATTAATTTTTCAATTTTTAAATATTTGCATCTACGTTATGACATCGCTGATGGCGCAAACAGAACCGAAACGTACGCTTACGTAGACATATTATATAAGATTCTTTCGATCTGTATGTAATATGTCTGAATAATATATTTATTAATTATTTTGCATGATTAACTGCGTACAATTATTGCTCTCAATTGTTCGTCTATGTATTTTTAACATTAGGGGGGGTATTTCGATTAAATTTTAAGAATTGTTAAAATAACAATTACCTTAATAAGTATATATACATATATATAAATGTATACATATTTGGACCTTGAATCAGTCATTCTCAAGCTTTTGATTAGTTGTCAGCAAATAATTTGAAATTCAACTGTATTTCAAGATTCTGATTACTATATCTAATTGCATCTACGAGGGCAAGTCAATAAGTTCTTAGAAAATCTATCAGAGGGCCTGCAGTCACATTACTTTTTGACAAGTAGCGTCTCTCAGCTGATTACTGTCAAATTTTGAGCGAAATTCATCGTGTGGTTTTATTTCTATAGACGATTAAAACGAACAACCTTTGTATTTTTTGCAAAATGGAAAAAAACGAGTTTCGTGCAGTAATCAAACATCTACATATGAAAAGTTTAACGCCGAAAGAAATCAAAGTCGAGTTGGGTAATGTTTATAGCACATCTGCACCAGCGTTTGCGACTATATACAATTGGGTGAATGAATTTAAACATGGTTGTATATCCATATGTGATGCACCTCGTTTGGGACGTCCAATTGAGGCTGCTACGCCAGAAATCATCGATAAAATCCACGATATTGTTTTGACTGATCGACGAGTGAAACTTTACGCGAGCTTGTTGAGGCCACAAGCATATCACATGGCACAGTGATTTCAATTTTGCACGAACAATTAAGTATGAAAAAGCTATCGGCAAGATGGGTGCCGCGTTTGCTCACTGTGAATCATAAGCGCGACTGTGACGATTTCAAAACAACATGTTTGAAGATGTTTCAACATAATCCAGATGAATTTCTGCGTCGATTCATTACTGTGGATGAAACTTGGATCCATTACTTCACATCTGAGATGAAGGAACAGTCAAAACAACTTCACGGGACCAGCTCCAAAGAAGGCGAAGACCGCAAAGTCGGTCGGAAAGGTAATGGCCATAGTTTTTTGGGATGCACGCGGTATAATTCATATCGATTACCTTCCGTCGAAGCAAACAATCATGGGCGATTACTACGCAGTCTTATTGGACCGTTTCAACAACATTTTAAAGAAAAAACGTCCTCATTTGGGCGAAGAAGAAAGTGCTTTTCCATCAAGACTATGCACGGATTCACACGTGCCCGGCACTGATGGCCAAATTCAACGCTACGAATTGCTTTCCCATCCAGCATTCGCCAGATTTAGCTCCCTGCGACTATTTCCTGTTTCCAAAAAAAATGATTCGGAGGAAAGAGATTCATCACTAGAGAGCAGCTCATTGCCGAAACAGGCTTATTTTGAAGGGAAGTTGGACGAATCATATTATTCGGACGGCTTGAAAAAGTTGAAGAATCGTTGGATCAAGTGTATCAAGCTGAAAGGAGATTATGAGAAATAAAAATGAATAAAAAAAAATGTGTTTTACTATGTTTTACTATGTTTTTCTAAAAACTTATTGACTTGCCCTCGTATTCTCCTCTTATTTTGCAAAAAGTACTTTAAGTCGTTTAATACAATAATTACGTTAATGGCAACATTCCATGACATAATGTTAAAAAATTTATAAAGATAAAAATTTATAAGTAAAAAATTATATTTTTGACAGATGAATAAACTTGAAAGTATACATGTCCAAAAAAAATTTAGATCGTGAGAAAAGAGTTTAGAGAACATTTGAATAAAATTAATTGAGAAGTACCCCTTAGGAATTTTAGAGTTGAAAAAAATGGAATCTCCGCAACGGATTCCAAGTGAATCGCATAGTGATAAAATAGAATATGCTCTTCAACAATACGGTAAGATTTATATAGTTCATAATTAATATTTTTAGTGTTTTTAGTAACTTTGTATTATTTCAACCGTTATTCATTACATTTTCATATTTGTTATATAGCAATCATCTTCAAAGCTTCTTCCTCGGAAGCTTTAAGACAAAGTAATAGAATACATACTGAAGTTAAACCCCACAGATGCGGACAGTGTAGTAAAACGTTTAGTACAAAAGCTAATTTGCGTATGCATGAAAGAATTCTGCATGCAGGTGAAAAATCATATCAGTGTGAGTTTTGTGATATATCATTTATGTGAGTACTTAAGTATTTGAATACTTAAGTAAGAAACAAAAAATAAAAGAATTATTTGATAATTCGATCTCTATGCTTAATTGAATTGCTAACAAATGATTAATATTGGTACGATTATTTTTTTAGTCAACAATCGGGTTTAGACTCGCATGATACATATTGGTATGAATCCTTACAAGTATGACCAATGTGAGAAAAGTTACACATCAAAACAAAATTTGCGTCATATAAACGCGAAGCATACCGGTGAAAGACCATATAAATGTAACGAATGTCCAGCTACATTTAGCTATCTTTCATCCCGTATAGGGCATACAAAAAGACATAGTGAGAAACCATATCTTTGCGAGGTATGTGCTTTCAAATTATCGTTAATGTTTTTTTCAATTATTTCTTTTTTTGTTGTTTTTATTTTTGTGAAAATTTAATAATATTAGTTGATGTTAGTTCGTAAATATTCTGAATAGTAACCATTTTATCATATTTAAAAAAAAATGTTTTAATTTAAGGATGGGCGGTTATTTTTACATTAACAGTTATAATAGTTATTTTATTAACAGTTATTTCAAAATAAAACCGACTATTTAAATAGTTATCGGTTATATAAATGGTTATTTTTTTATAACATCTTATATTCTATGTTTTAAAAAAGTTAAACTGTTGTAAATTTCAGCTTTATGAAATAACATCAGTCGTCATTCTATTTTTACAGTCGCTTTTTTTATGATATAATCTGACTTTGACATACACATTCTATTTCTTTCTTTTTACTTTTCGGAATAGTTATCTATTTATAATTTTATTGTTGGAATCAATCTGTTCATCGAACGTAAAATATGCTGTGGATATTATTCAATGCTCATTGAATTCTCTATAATCTTTATTTATCAGATTTTAAAACACGATTAGTAATTATACCGTTTACTCCTAATATTACAGTTTTCATACTTATTAGTCATTTATGTTGCTTTTAACTTTTCATGACGGTATCTCATTTATATGTTTCAATTTGTATCCAAATTGAATTAAATTTAATTATTTTCATTGTTTTTCAATGTTTTTCAATTCAATATTTTACTTAATATTTTATTTATGTAAATCAGAAAAACATAAACGTTCATGTATAGAAAGAATATTCCAAATTATATATCAAGTATCGCTAATGATAAAATACATTAATCTAGCAGTAAAATACACTAAAAGATGATGGCTGGCTGTAAAGCCATTTAATATAGTTCTTATTATCAATGCGTAAAATTCAGTATTCACTAAAACTACATTCATCTCTGATAATTCTGTATCTAGTTGGTAATGATATATTGGCCGTTATACATAGACATTGTCATAACAATATATTTTCCTGTACGTTTTTGCAAAAATTATTTCAAGTTGTTTAATGAGATAATATAATTACGTTAACGGCAACTTTCTGTGACACAATGTCCTGACAATGTTCTTGATAGAAAATTTATAAGAATAGTAAAAAATTATTGATTTTTGACGATTTTAGTTGGAAAAAATGGAATCTCATCAGCAACCGATTCCAAGTGAATCAACGCTTAGTGACAAAACAGAATGTGTGCTTCAACAGTATAGTAAGATTTATAAAATTCATAATTAATATTTTTAGTATTTTTGATAACTTTGTATTATTTCAACCGTTATCCGTTTTATGTTACATTTTCATATTGGTTTTATAGCAATCATCTTCAAAGCTACCTCTTCAGAAGTTTTGAGACAAAGTAATAGAGATGTATATACTGAAGTGAAACCTTACAAATGTGAAAAATGTGGTAAAACATTTAAGACAAAATGTTATTTGCGTAGGCATGATACAGGCGTACATATTGAAGTGAAACTTCACAGATGCGGTACATGTAGTAAAACATTTAAGACAAAATGTGATTTGCGTAGGCACGAAATAACTCATGCAGATGTAAAACTATACTCAATGCGAGTTTTGTGGTAAACTATTTAAGTGAGTAACATAAATTTGAGGAATTATTTGATAATGCGATCTCTATGCTTAATTTAATTGGTAACAAATGATTAATATTACTATGATCATTTTTTATGATCGAAAATCGAATCTAGACTCGCACAAGATGGTACATATCGATGCGAAATACATCACAAGTATGACCAATGTGAGAAAAGTTATACTTCAAAACATCTTTTGAGTCGTCATATAAACGCGAAGCACATCGATGAAAGACCATATAAATGTGAAGAATGTCCAGCTACATTTAGCTATCTTTCATCCTATATAGGGCATACAAAAAGACATAGTGAAAAGCCATATCTTTGTGAGGTATGTGCTTTTAAATTATCGTTAATGTTTTTTTCAATTATTTCTCATTTGATAGATTTCTTATTTTTATGTTTCTGTACTTATAAATATGTTGCATTTTAGATTTGCGGCAAAGTCTTTCGTACCAAAAACAATATAGACAGACATAGCTTTGTACATAGCGATAAAAAGGCGTAATGTTTGGTGTGTGACAAAGGCTTTTCGCGAAAAGATCTTGTTACTGCACATGTAGAAAATCAGGTCATTCATGAGAAAATCCATTAGCAAATTCTTATGTCTTTCTGTTTGTGTTATATATTGGGTTGGAGGATAAGTTCTGCAGAGGATATCTTCATTAAAAATGATCAAAGTTTAAATTTAAAAAAGAGATTTAAAGCTTGAAATCTCTACTTTCGAATGGTTACTGTATTTTTTAAATTTATATGAGTTTTGTAATTTTTATATATAGAAAGTTATGAGCTGAAAGAAAGGAATATATTTCTTGTCACTTTGTGAGTCTAGCGCGCGCCAAAAAAAATTTACGAAAATTTGCGACTCTCTATATCGTGAAAGTTTGGAATTTTCCGTATAAAATCCTTTTTTAAAAATGTTTCTGTGATTTTTTTGTTCTTGAGTTATTCGCAAATTTAGTAGAAAGGAGCATTCTGACTTTTGATTGCTCATAACTCTATTAAAAATTATCGTACCGCAATTAATAAAACAGATTCTTAAAGTTGAAATGTTGCTCTATCAATAACTACTCTTAATAATAATGACGAACTATTGATGAAAGAAGTTGAGAATAAAAATATAATTGTTTACAAGATATAATATGTATGTATAGATGGAAATTTTTCAGTAATCATAATTTTTTTATGAAACATTTGAATACTGTCAGTCGTAGGAGCACTGACGTGTAAAGTTGAACAATGCGTTCAGAAGGCGAAACAGACCAGTAAATTCCCACTGTTTATTCTTTAAATAATTTTAAGATGATTGATTCTTGCTTTACGTCCTTGCTGGATTTAATGTAATATACTCGTGAATTGAATACAGTCATAATTTCTTGAAATTTCTTGAATGAGCTGCATTAGGCTGCGTCAATCTATTCATTTTTTTCGTTCATGAATAAACGTTACCAAAAATTTTCTCTCACACTCGCGATATGCTCACTAGTGAGAGTGAAAATCGGGAGTGAGAGTATCGTTACCGAGCGCGCAAGAGGACCTAACTTTTGGATCATATCGCGAGTGTGTATAGTACTGCCTTTTAAAGTTACGTTCCGTATTAGCGCTTACAGCGCTATAAGTATTATTACTTGTTTAATATTTGATGGTCAATAGCGTATAAACATAAATGAAACGTTCTGTACATGTATAGAACGATCATAATAAAGAATCGCTTAGTTCTAATTTACTCGGCTGCGTCTTCAGAACAGTCTAATTTTAGGATAGGACGTACGCGCTGATTATTACTTTTGTGTGTATCACTTATGTATGTATTATTATAAATCGACGCACAAGAATTATATTAAAACAATTGATATTAACTCATTAGTAATTTGTGCCTGTTCAGTTTAATTAAATTATCGACATATTCTTTTAATAAAGTTCTGCGTAAAAAAATCTCTGGATTTAAATAAAGATTGACGTAATATCTAGGGGAGAAGAATCACTACAAATTGATTGGCAACGGCATCGTTTGCCTACATCACATTCCGATAGTTCAATTGCGCACAAAAATTAATTGCCTATAACTTGATTGCTTACATGCAATATACTGCGCACGTATACATATAAGAAGAGAAAAAAAGACACGTTTGAATATATAACATTATTGCGCAAAAACTGCATTCCATACATAATATTACTTGTATATCGATTGCCTACAAGCATTAGTTCTCTAGTTTAAAAACAAAAAAATTTAGAAAGCATATTTCTGAAAGATCATAAAACCCCATTAATTGCGATTGTTAAAGAAGATTTGCCGACGATAGAAATATTTCTTTCATCTCTCTAATGCGTCGGTTCGTAATAAGCTTTCCAAAACTTTCCAATCGGTTTCATTTTCTGCTGGTCTCGTCTTGACGTTTCTTTTTATCACTCAACCTTGCTTGGATTAAACTCTTTCGCGCGCCGAGAAAAGACATGCTCTTTCGCGGTAAGAATAAAACTCTCTCTCTTCTATCCATTTCGTTCTCTCCGTCATTTCCGTCAAGGAGACTCGCCCGCGAAATTAAACTCCCGGCAAGTTGGGCGAAAACTCTCATCGTCATGTTCATCGGGAAACGGCTCAGAAACCTGAGAAAGGCGTCGCTCAGGCGAACGCAGTACATATCTTGGATAGAATTTCGGTGCCCGCTTGAGATCCCCCGCGAGATGATGGCGATGCGACAGTTGGAATGGCCGCCTAACTCGATATGCGCGCGGACGTTCATTTGGATAATTGAAATAATCATTCCGCTCGTGTTTCACGCGCCGATGCACGCACGTTCCATGGCCTGATCATAGCAATCGGAATCACGTCGCGGAACAAGACTGCGCGATTCTGTTCGGAGAATAATTGTTCGCCGAGGTGTAGCGTGATAGGTATAAGGTGCCCCTGTGGGACAACGCGAATGTCATTATCGTTATCGAAGCAGATTCACTAATATCCTATTCACTAGGGTCTCGCCTCGTTACGCTAATCAATTTTGACAAACAAGACGGATGGAGCAATCGATCACTGCTCATCCAACACGTTTCATGACTTTTTATTTCGTAACAACGTGAAACAGTTGATACAAATGTTAGTCTATATCATACATACAGAGAACAATACATGATTTCATTAATATCGATTCATCAAAATATAATTTTCAAAATATTATTTTGAAAGAGAAATAATATTGTTTATATATTATATAACAGTATTATGTAAGGTATATTATAAATCCATAAATAAAGTTTAAAAATTGAAATATTTGTAAAAGCTGTCTATATTTGGACGTCATCATTTAATAATATTTCGTGTAAATGTTTATATTCTTTGTACGAGAATGAAAAAATATTCTCTCTCCCAAAGGAGATAGCGAATCCGATTGTAGTTAACCTACGGATGGATTGTTTCCAATTTAAACTAACACTATCATGGCGATTCGAGAGACAGCATTCGACTCAATAACGCTCCCGACAACGTTAAACGTTTTATTTACGTTTCCGGGTAGTTTGCATTTCACGGAACGATAAATTCTCCTTTCCGATCGCTGCGGTGTGGAACGGCAGGAGTCGTGGGACAAATACAGGATGATTCGGTTTGGACGAACAACCGATCGACCAACGACCGGCTAGCCGGCCGGTGGGCAAACGCATAGTAACGTTGCAAATGTCGTTATCGTTATCGGACTGATTTTCCGCTGCGGCGCAACGCGGTGTGGCCGCTGCCGCCGCCGTTATGACTGCGGGTCTCTTCGAATTCACGAAACCGTGGAAACGAGATTGTGCTCCAGTTCTCGGCGAACGGATGCCATATTGAACATCAATACATAGTTATTATATTATATATGTCGAGTCTCAATCAACTGATGTGACATAGTACGGAAACGTAACGTAGCGAAATAGCAACTTTATCATAGTTATCTATTTTTTTAGTTGTACTCTCTAAATTTCTTGGAGTGAAATCTTACTCCAAAAGAGTTAAAAGTACTGCCATTATTAAAAGAATGAAAAATTTGCATCCTTGAATAAGAGTAGTAAATTTGTTATTTTTGGAATGAGATTCATTCCAAAGGAAAGTAATCTCATTCCTCTTTTAAAGTGAATTTCACTCCAAAAGTAAAATCTTACTCCAAAAGAGTTAAAATATTGCCACTATTAAAAAAGAGTGAAAAATTTATTCTTGGATAAGAGTAACAGAGTTTCACTCTTTTTGGAGTAAGATTCATTCTAAAGGAAAGTATTCTCACTCTTTTTTTTGAAGTGAATCTCATTCCAAAAATATGAAATTACCCTCCAAAAAATGAATGAAAATCTGCCACTCTTATTCAAGAGTGCAAATTTTTCACTCTTTTTCAATAATGGCAATATTTAACCCTAGAGAGATTTTACTCCAAGAAATTTAGAGAGTATGAAGAATTTTAATCAATATGAAACAAGAGTTATAACGCGATGGTTCGCAAATGAGAGGGACAAAAATAGATGGATGGATCTGCCTTCGTTCTGGGCCACCCGTGAGATCGTGAAGAACAATGTGATGATGAACTTGACTGAGAGAGATATCACGCGAGATACCGACAGCAATTAGATTTGCATCGAAAAGACGCCGACGAGAATTGTTCTTGTAATAATCGCGAGCGCTTGACTTAAAGTTGCTCGTTACTGCGGGCCCTACCAGAGGTAGTTCTTTTGATTTGCACGATACGGTCGATTTGTGCATCAATGCTTGCGGACCGCGCGAGAGTAATTGCTGAGATGCATAACTGAGAGCGCATCTGAAAGGCATGATTGCCCGAGCGTTCAATGATGAGTCCTATTGTCGAGATTAATAGAGACGCTGGTAGTAGCTGGCTGCTTCGGTACGTAATTTATGTAAAAAGGAGACCTTTTCATTGAACGTAAATGTAAAAATTATACAATCTATTGCAATATTGACTGCAATGAATCAAGGAACGATTGCAGTTTCTTTAACAGAGCGCACTTTCTCTTTTCGCTTTCTTTTCATTACAAGAACAATGCTTGAAACCCTTCTCACCGTGAATTTAATAGTTTTCAAATTGCTAACCATTATATAGGGTGAGTCATAAGTATGTTTTAAATTTTTTTTCGCAAAGAATAGAATAGAAATCGAAAAATTATTAAGGAAGTATGAAAAGATTTTAACTTAAATATTTGATTATAGCAGAATAGTTACTTATTTGTAATTCTACACATTACTTTCAATTTGTGGTGTTTTCTCTCTATAAAATTTTTCTCTATAAAACTTTTAGAGTAAATCTCACTCTGAAAACAACACATTCTTAGAGATTGAAAAGTGGACCACTCTTTTATATTCGCTCAATTTTTTCACTCTTTAGAGTAAGATCCCAAAAAATTTAGAGAGTAAGGATGTATCAAGTGTAAAGTAAGATGTATAGATTCGAACATGGTACAATTCTGAACAATAAAATTTGAATCCAATTTCTGAAGTTTAAAGTTAAATTTAATCGACAAAATTAAATACAATAATAAGGTTTTCGAGTATAATTTTTCTTGTTTGGTATCAATACTTTTCTAATAATGAAATCAGGTTTAAATTTGAACCGAAAATTTTTTATTTAAAATTGTATCTTGTTCGAAATTGTATTACCTTATCATAATCTTTACAAGAAGTGATTAAATATGGAAATGTACACTTTCCGTATAAAAATGAATGTTATATGTTTATTCATATAAAACAGTTTAATAAGTCTAATATTTATGTTTATACAATTTTATATACAATACAATTTTATAATTTAAATAGAAAATTTTTTTTTAATTTTTCCAACATGTCCACTTCTTATTGAAATAATTCTAAATCATCAAAAAAAATTAGTTATCCACATTTAACGTTAGACATTAATTATTACTTGTGATATCCTTTAATATGTAATAATTAAACGATATATAGACGTGCGTTTATTTAAACTGGAATCACATTACCCATGTTTGTGGAAATTTCACTGAAACGGAGAAGAGGGAGCGGAAGGATTAAACAGGAAGTATCGTAGTGTAATACGCCGGGACGATGCGTCGCGCATAATTATTCCGCGCGTGCTTTTCACGAGACGGCAAACTTGCCGCGGGCTGCACGTACGCCGTGCTTCGTATCTCATGTTTGTCGGCTGTCGGACGACGTAATAAATCCGTGAACGGGCGGAAAACGTGAAAAGCGACGGCGCATCGTAGGATTTTCTTCTTCCTCGCGCGCTGTCCCTTTTCATATAATTCCTCCAGCTGTGCGTTACGCGGCGCCGCCCGCTACGTTGTACGTAATCGCATATTAATTGAACTACCCGCACCCCCAGGGAAAACGTAAGTACAACGTAGTGAATCACGCTATACTTGACTCTCGTATTATGTATTACGCAATTCTCTTTCGCTCGCCTTTCGCGCGCGGCCGCAGCCGTTCTCTATAATGAAGCTGATTTATCTCGCGCATTCACCGAAGTGCTCTCCGACGAGTCTCGCTTAAACTTCGGGCTTTGTGCAACGCTTAAAGAGGATAGAGAGCTTTAATTCATTCCGGTGTCGCAGCCTTTCGGTTTGCAGCCCAGTATACAGTAATCCAACATAGCGTTTATGTTTGCACTATACCGGTATTATTATTGAGATATCCGTTATCTTGCGGTACTTTAAGCTCCGATATCTATAAAGCTCCCGCGTGCGAAGTACAAACCGGCTATCTTCAATGCTTGAAACTTTAAAGGGCCCAGACGACGATGGGATTAAAGTGCTCCAGGGTTTACATGAGATGTAGCTCCATTCATTTTACTTACTCAGAACAAGGTATATGTTCATTGATGTTTATTTATTTATGTCTGTACTATTAAAAACATCAAGAGATAATTAAGAGAGGAACTTTTTAAAATATTTAAGAGAGACAAGATTTTTCTAAAGAAAAATAAATATCTATATTTAATATAATATTTTTAAGATATAATATATATCGTTTAATGCATATTTTAAAATCATCTATCAATTATGCTATTAATAAAATTCTACGATATCAGTCAAATTTACTTTAAGCTGTTTAAAATTAATTCCCTTCGTTAAACACCTCTTTTTTCGATTCGTTTTTTGACATACTGAGTGGCTCACACTCAGAGCAATGAAAATTTAAACAACTGACACTCTTATTTAAAAAATCTAATCAATATGAAAAAAATTGGTCAGTTTCAAGGTCTGTAGAATATATTCAAATAGTTTTTGATTGAAATTTCATTACAGTTTTTGTGAAAAAAATTCTTCAGTTCAATAGAGAAAAAATCTTTGAAAAATTATAACTTTTAAAAAATTCAAATTAAAAGTTAAAAATTTACAGAATTGTTATTCAGATATATTACAGAAAAAAAAATTAGTTTGTAAGTTGATTTTGGTTAAAGGATATTTATTTTGCATATTGAATGTAGGCTATTTTTTTGGAAATTGAAAAAACAGAGATTTTTTTTTACAAATATTGTATTTTTGTTCTACAAAATAAAAAAAATCGAATTCCAGAGTTAAAATAATTTTGTAGGCGATTCACATCCAGTATGTCAACGAAGGATTAATATTCTTAATGTAACGTACTGCGTTCAAAAATATTTATTCTACATAAGAAATTAAAGAAAAAATACAAAAACCACAATATACCATTTATTTAACTTCATAAATAAACATATACTTTCTACGCTGCGGGAAATATTTGATTCATTACCCATAAAGTACTTATTTCATTTTCGCGCGAAAGTGCAGCTTAATGCACCCTTCTCGTCATGGCGCAACTGCGCCAGATTGTCGCACAAAGTGCGTATTAATAATAACGTCGAACGACTGTTCGGCGGGGGGTGTCGTTGTGGTTACATGCTCTTCTCTGGACCCGTGCTAACCGGGACTGTACAACCCTATCCCTTCAAACGTAACACAATGTGACGCAACGCGACCTAACGCATAACGTTACGCTCTATTCTGTGTGTGCAACGAGCCGGAAGATCCATATCTCAACCGCCAGGGATGGAAGAGCTCTTTGCAACGTGCGCGCCTCAAAGCCAAGGATTCGTGAACGAGAAAGTGCGACGATGTGCGTGACTGCGTGTGAATCGCAATATAGATACACATGTCGCGACGTATTCTGGGACGATCATGCAACCCGAACTCCTTCTCTTTACCGTTTCCCATTTTGCTCTTTTTCGCATTTTTCCACCTCCTCACGCTCTCTTTCTCTTTCTTCACTCTTCTCCTTCACGCACGAACACGATAAAGATTGCGCTATTTCTTTATAATGCACACATTCGCCGAAGCTATTGCAATCTCGTTCGGTCTCGTTTCCGCGTTATCGGCGAGGAAAAGTATTTTCACGGTTGCGGAGCACCAACGAGAGAATGTGGGGGAGTTCTCTCTCTCTCTCTCTCTCTCTCTCTCTCTTCTTCTGTATATCTCTTTCTCTCTCTCTCGGAAATCTTCCTCGGAGCCGAAAATCACGCGCAGCCATAAATTCACTGTTAAAACGAAATCGTTCTCCCCCGTTTTAGTTTCTCCTTTGTCTCTGTCTAATGTTTACCGCGGTAGCTTTTGCGGGAAGCGAGATAAGGCGCCCTACACGGATCGACTTTATGAAGTCACATATTTCCGTGAGCGGCAGCGAACCGGCCGATATGGCGCGATGCAATGAATTCTGCCTATCAACGACTCGAAGCCTCGTTATATGTGTTCCGATGCGATGGTAGTAAACGGACGATGTTGGAAATATGATTTAGAGTGATGCAGATGTCTGCGCGAACAGGAAGATCAAACAGTTTTGTAAACAGGAAAAGTGACTGGATGTGTGTATTCTAAACTTTACTTTGTATAACACTTTCTTTTTTTTTCTTGTTATTGATTACGAACTTTTATAAGAGATTGTACGTACAAGTTTGTCGAGATTAATTACTTCAAAATAAAATTGTAAATAACCTATTATTATATAACTAATTAATATTTTTTTCTCAAATTATTATTTTGCTGGAAACTTTCAGTTTATTACAAAAACATTCCCAGTTACAAAAATGTAATTTATACTCAAATGGAGAATATTATTATTATATTTTATAAAAACTTTTGTAATTAAGATAACTTCTATACATTTCTTATACATTTTAATATAATTGAAAATATCATCTTTTAAAGAAATTAATAATTATGATCGTAATGTAAACTAATATACTGCTATAATAAAATTAAAATTATTATTATTAGATTATGAAAAATGATGATTAATTTCATAATTATTAAAAGAATTTATAATTATCAAAATAAATTTGATATTAATTTTGTCAACAAAAATATGTAGGAAAAGCCCGAGCAAAATGGGCTTTGGCGAAATATCTTTTATTTTTGCTATTTGAGATTATGCTATGAGTCTTTAACAATTGAAGGAATGACTGACCAGCGACGCTATGAAAGTACAAAACGACATATGATTGCATTCGTTTGTGTTTAATAGAGATATATAGAAAATTGAGTATTTTCTTGCGATTTTTCCTTAGGTATGTAGCTTAATTATTATCTGTAATTGTTTCTGAATCAGTGTGAATGATTTTTTATAAAAACTCTGTGTCTTTAAATGTGTATTCGAAGTTAAAATTTTTCACTTGGTGCTTCAACTTATGTGGTGTACTTGGTGCTTCTAACCTTTCCAAATTCGCGTTAGGTAGGTCCTTTGGGCAAAGCGGATGATCCTCTTTACTCAGTATATGATTACAATGAAAATACTGGGGATGGAGGGACGACCTTTCTATACGAAAGGCACATGTTTGTTTACATCTCATTTTTGTTTATTTTTTGCCACAATGCAGTATGATGATTTGTTTATGAATGATCCAGTGCAGTCATTGCGCTTCATTCATTGAACCCCTGAAGGCTGCACTATATATAAAGGATTTGGTAGCTACTTTTTATCGATTGTCAAGACTGATTCTAATTTTTTTAATTTGCATTGCTTGAGTGATCTATTCGTTTTGCCAGGAAATTCGGATTTATCTTTTTTTATGTTTTAATTAAAACGATATATTAATGTTCAAGTTTAAAAATTTTTTTTTATTTTATTTCAAAGTTAAGTCCTTTAAGAGATAAGAATAAAAATGTTTTCTGATCTTAATTTTAATTGTGTCATTTTTTCTTCTCAACCTTAACACGTCGGCGCTCGAGTTTTCTTTACATATCTCAAATAAGTATTATTTCGTCGTAATTATCCTGATTGAATGTACAATGATGTTCTGAAATTTGCGATTCAAACTATTATATCAAGAAAGTTGTCGAAAAATTACATAAAAAAGTGATTTATGAATTTTTATTTTAAGCACTAGTTTTGAGATAAAAGTTTTAATGTTGCTAATTACAGATTATTTAAACGGTTATCTGTGAGTATATATAAGTATTAGTGCAGAAGTGCGCATTAAACTACCGCACGTGCGACTCGTAGACAGGTGGCTGCAAGTCACAAGTGGCCTTAATTAAATTCTTATTATCTTAAAACTGCTGCTTGCAATATGAATTTACAAACAACATCTTTTACTTAATTTTTAAGAACTTTCTTCTTGCTACGGTATTTTGTATCGCAAATTTTGGAACATCCTGTATAAATGTAGTAACATCTATTAATAATTCATAAATGTCACGAAAACATAAATTTTATTATAACAGAATAAAAAAATTGTATAACGAATATTTATGTTATATAGAAAGATATTCTCGTATCGTTCATCCTTGAGAAATGTTTATAGTTTTATAAATTTTTGATATCTACTCGCAAGTCTCTAAACAGCGAAATAGCTGACGCGATTTTATTCCACCGAGATCATTAATCGAGCGAACGTTTAAACGAAATAAAAAAATATAGCGTGCATACACGACAATATCCGGGCGACACGCGCTGGAAATAAATTATTAATTCCTTTCGCAGAAAAAATACGGTAACTCCAGGTGGTTGGCTTCGCGCGTGCAGGTGCCGTCGCGATCTGATCGAGGGATGGGATCGAGAACGTGGAACGAGGTACACGTACGCGTTCCGCGGCACAGCACATTATCACGAGGGATTGACACGGAAAGAAAAATGGACACGTACATATGTCGGCCGGTGGTATCCGTTTGCTTTATCGGACGCGAAATGTTTTTATTCATAACTTGCCGCCGGTGCCGTAAACGCCGGGGATCATACATATTCTGCGTGTACTCGCGTCGCATCTTTGGGATACCGAACAATGAAAATCCTTACGTCCGGAGAATGGCCATCGGCTAGACTCCGATAAAAATTCAGTACCGATCGACGCGATTGCTATGTTGAAACTGTCAGTAAAAAGCATTTTTCTTTGACTACCGCCATTGCGTATGCCGTCAGAGCTAAGAATGTTTTACATTTCCTGATACCCTACATTGTTCTAACGGAAATGTTTCTGTGCATTTTGCGAGTTAAATATGGCGTTTCGTTCCGAGCTAAAGAACACTTCGCTTGAACGCGAAGTATTTTTTAAAAATGTTTCTAAGATTTCTCTCCATGCCAAAAAAATATTCACAAAAAGGTCTTAACAAAGTGCTTCGTTAATGAAGCAGCATCGTTAGATGGATGAATTAAATTGGATAAATTAACGATTTTTCAGAAATGAAATAAAAATTCATAAAGTTTCTAAAAGAATAATAAATTTTTGCTGGCACAAAATCATTATACATTACACAATAAATTTAATTAACAAAACTATTTATTTTTTAACAAAATTACAGTTACAATCAATCTAGTTATTCCGCTTGAAATTACGTGATAAGACATTTTTTTAATTTGCTTATTTTTAATATATTTTTAAGATATATTCGGTACTTTCAATCGTATCGATGCAACAAATTAAATGATTGTTTTTAGAAAAGAAGAAAAGAGACAAAAAGAAGTGAAGAGAGTGACTTCAATAAATATTACACTCTATATATGTGTGTGTGTGTGTGTGTGTGTGTGTGTGTGTGTGTGTGTACATATATACATACACACGTATATATGTATATATATATATATATGTATGTATGTATATATAATATAATGAAAAAGATGTGTATTATATAG
>Ga0157364_1001712_pt1 | contig 19150 bp, 13 predicted proteins | sample AttsexASBM2_FD_111476 | JGI IMG/M metagenome (GOLD analysis project Ga0157364, IMG submission 111476) | Fungus gardens microbial communities from leaf cutter ant in Ribeirão Preto, State of São Paulo, Brazil - Atta sexdens ASBM2 | ecosystem: Host-associated > Fungi > Mycelium > Unclassified ...
AAAATACCGTCCTGCTCAGTGATAATGTCCTGCATGCCTGACGTGTGCTCATTGTAAACTGCGAGATCAAATAATGGGCGAGCTCACGCTTTATCACTGGTTTTAAAGCTTTTTTTCGATGACATCTTTCAGTGCACGGTTCTCAAGACTCAGATCAGCGAACATCTGTTTAAGACGCCGGTTTTCATCTTCCAGATCCTTGATTTTCCTGATATCAGAAGCTTCCATTCCGCCATATTTTGCTTTCCAGTTGTAATAGCTGGCTTCTGAAATTACGGCCTCGCGGCAGACATCTTTGACCGTTCGGCCGGCTTCAACAGACTTCAGAACGGCGATAATCTGGTGTTCAGTAAATCAGGCTTTACGCATAGCGATCTCTTCAGGAGGACATAATCAGTATGTCGGAAGATTTCTAAAAGAGAATGGTTTGTTTTGCAGGGATGCTTACAGCATAACGGTGTCCCTCGTTTGTTGGTAAAAGGGAAATAGAACCAGCATTACCAGCATTTTTACCATCAAAATGATATGGCTTCGAGTGGTTTTTAGTGAACGAGGATGAACGACTGAAGAAGGATAACCGATTGATAGAAATGCAGAAAGCAGACGTCGATGAACGTCTGCTTCCCTTAAATTGGCTCCTCTGACTGGACTCGAACCAGTGACATACGGATTAACAGTCCGCCGTTCTACCGACTGAACTACAGAGGAATTGTCGTGAAGACGGGGCAGATACTAGCGTTGCTCGGAGGGCTTGTCAAAGTTGTTTTCAGGTTTTCAGAGGCGTTTGCCGACAAATAATACAATGATAACAAAAAGTAAGCAGAAGCGGTTACTCGTTCGCCAGTTAACCGTATGCCCCGTGTAGACGGGGCAGTGACGTTAGTGTGACTGTGGGGACTTAGAACGGTGCATCAATATCGACGATATCGATCAGTTTATGGTTTACAAACTCTTTCAAGCCGAGGCCCAGGAGTTCGCGTCCATAACCGGAACGCTTTACGCCACCAAACGGCAGGTCAGCTTTAACCATGGTCGGGTGATTAACATAGACCATGCCGGTGGTGATTTTCTTGGCCAGTTGATAACCGTATTGCGGGTTGGAGGTAAATACCGAACCGCCGAGACCAAAGTGTGAGTCATTGGCAATATTCACCGCCTCTTCATCATCTTTGGCTTTAAGGATCATCGATACTGGTCCGAAGAATTCTTCGTAATAGGCCGGATTATCCGGGGTGACATTCGTTAGGATGGTCGGCTGAACAAAGGCTCCCTGGGTTGGCACCTTTTCACCGACTTCGATAGCCGTTGCACCCTGTTCGACCGCTTTGGCAATCTGCTGTTTAACCGCGTCAGCAGCACGCTGCGAGGATAATGGGGCCAGCTGAGTTGCCGGGTCCATAGGATCACCGGCTTTTAAGGCGGCAACGCCTGCCGTGTATTTCTCCAAAAAGGCATCGTAGATCTTCTCATTGATGATCATACGCTTGGAAGAGACACACACCTGGCCTGCATTCCAGTGACGGCCGAACACTGCCCAGTTAACGGTCTTTTCCAGGTCCGCATCGGCTAACACCAAAAAGGCATCGGCTCCGCCCAACTCCAAGGTTGATTTCTTCAAGTATTTTGCGGCGGTCTGCGCCACACTGGCGCCAGCCGTTTCAGAACCGGTCAGTGCCACACCCTGAACTCGAGGATCTTTCAAAACATCTTCAATTTTAGTATGCGGCAGGAACAGATTGGTAAAACCGCCTGCTGGCAAACCGGCATCCAGCATCAACTGCTGAAAAGCTTCTGCACATTGTGGGACGTTCGAAGCATGTTTCAGTAGCAAGGTATTACCGGCAGCCAATTGTGGCGCTAAAATACGGGCAATCTGGTAGAACGGGAAATTCCATGGCTCGATGGCTAAGATCACCCCCAGTGGTTGGTGGATCAGGACAGCTTGGCCTTCCGCCGGATCAGCGACCGGCAGTTGCTCATCCGCCAGCAATTTTTCTGAATGCTTTACATAGTATTCAAAGATGGCAGCAGACAGCTCTACTTCAGCCTCGGCTTCGGCAAGGATTTTTCCCATTTCCAAAGTGATGATCTCAGCAAAGCGACGTTTATCTTTACGCAGTAGATCCGCAGCTTTCTGTAGAACCGGGGTACGCTGCGGGATAGTCAGTTCACGCCATGATTTAAAGGTATTGTCGGCCAGGGTGATAGCCGCGGCGATGTCGCTATCAGTGGCATCAGGAAAGGTTTTTAACGTTTCGCCGGTATACGGGTTGGTAGTTGCAAAAGCCATAGGGTACCTTCTTTACTTTGGTTGCTGCTACAGGGCGAGAGCGACTGCAACAGTTATTGTCTGTGTTCGTCAGTTATAGATAAATACCATTAACTATTCCAATCGGATCTGACGATTGGTGCCACAGGTCACACTTTTCAATTAAATAATGATTAACTCTCTGTATTTAATGATTAAAAATAGTTAAGTCAGAAAGTGAAAAATGTTTTTTTGTTCGATAAAAACATGACTAAGACTGTGGATTTACCTTTTCTGATGCTAACGTGACAAAATATGGATGAAATAACGACTTTACTTTACCTGCTATGTTCTGTCTTTTGCAGACGCCGTTATCAATCGCCATGACGCCTTGTCAGTCATCATAGAAACCATCTTGTTGGGTGTCATTCTGAAACCGCATGCAGTGCGAGGCAGAGAGTGTATGAGTGTCTACACTGGGGAGTCATCGTCTCATGATACTGCGATAACCGCTTACAGCTATTGAAACCACACAGGGGTCTTTATGAGTCAACTTTTCAGTCCTGTTCAGTTAGGATCAATGCAACTGGATAACCGTATTGTTATTGCGCCTATGTGCCAATATTCCGCACAACAGGGCAATGCACAGCACTGGCACAGTGTTCATCTCGGACATTTGGCACTGTCAGGGGCTGCGTTGCTGATCATTGAAGCGACTGCCGTAGAACCTGCTGGTCGCATCTCACCTTATGATTTGGGATTATGGGATGACAACAACGAGCAGGCATTGACTGATAGGATTAAAGAGATCCGTGGCTTATCTGATATTAAGGTCGGGATCCAACTCGGGCATGCGGGCCGTAAAGCCAGTACCGACGTTCCTTGGGAGGGAGGAGAGCAATTGGGTCCGCAGCAAGGCGGGTGGCAAACGGTGGCACCTTCTGCCCTCGCTTATGCAGAAGGTGAAAATGCCCCCTTAGCCCTCACGCCGTCGCAATTGGATGCGCTGACACAGAAATTTGTCGACAGCGCTAGGCGGGCTGTGCGTGCCGGCGTTGATTTAATAGAAATCCACGCTGCTCACGGTTATTTGTTACATCAATTTCTGTCACCGCTGAGTAATCAGCGTACTGACCAATACGGTGGGAGTTTGGAAAACCGTATGCGTTATCCATTGGAAGTGTTTAAGGCGGTAAAAGAAGCCGTTGATCCTTCAGTGGTAGTCGGTCTGCGGCTATCGGCAACCGATTGGGTTGCGGGGGGCTGGGATGAAGCTCAATCGGTGACCTTCTGTCAGCAATTGGAAGCGCTGAACTGTGATTATCTGCATGTGTCGAGTGGCGGCCTGTCACCGCAGCAAAAAATCAGTGTTGGCCCTAATTACCAAGTGTCTTTTGCCAATACTATCCGTCAGCAGGTCAGCATTCCGGTCATTGCAGTTGGACTTATTACCGAGCCTCAGCAAGCGGAAGATATTATCACTGACGGTGAGGCTGACTTGGTTGCGTTAGCACGGGGTATTCTCTATGACCCACGTTGGCCGTGGCACGCTGCAGCCGCGCTTAATGCTGAAGTCAAAGCACCGCCGCAATACTTGCGCTGCGAGCCACACGGTGTAAAAGGGACCCTGATCAGTTCAGAGCGAAAAGAGTAATCTGTCCAACTCAACACGGTCGCTCTAAGTTTCAGCCTATGGCCGCCTTAAGGTGGCCATTTTTGCTATAGCAGAAATCCGCTGGCAGCTTGTCTCGTAGACAAATGGTATAATAACCGCCAGACCGAAAAGGTCTCTGTAAACCGTGATGGAGAAAAGATGGTTACCCCAATCCCCCTGAAATTTGTGGATATTGCTGAAGAGTATGCCGAAGAGTCCGCGATGCCGGTCTCGGACAATGAATTACAGCCACTGGCGCATTACTTCCAGCTGTTACTGACTCGTTTGATGAACAATGAAGAGATCAGCGAAGAGGCACAGCATGAAATGGCGAGCGAAGCAGGTATCAATGCACAGCGTATTGATGAAGTTGCGGAGTTTTTGAATCAATGGGGTAATGAATAGTTCTAAGTGCAGTTAAAGGAAATCTCAGGCGGTCAACGATGGCCGCCTAACATCTTTAAGTCGTTCAGTGCTTGGTACAGTGTTCTCATTTAACGCTTACTGAAGCGGATCACGCGCTAGTAAGATTGCACAACGTTTACAAGCCTATTGAGCCAGTCGATAATGCCTAAACGGTAGCATCCTCTAGGATAGGGCATCGATAAGAGCCGTAGATGTAGATGACCGGCTAAAAAGCAAAAACCCAGATATCCGAAGATATCTGGGTTCTTAGAAATGGCTCCTCTGACTGGACTCGAACCAGTGACATACGGATTAACAGTCCGCCGTTCTACCGACTGAACTACAGAGGAATTGTCGTGAAGACGGGGCGAATATTACCGGTGCAGGGTAAGGTTGTCAAAGCCCTTTTCGGCATTCGCGAATCGTTTGCTGATAAAAGCGGCAATCGATGAAAATGGCTATTTTGATGCTGCGGTCGAGAGAAGGAGCAGTACCGTTATGTAAAGAACTACGCACTGTCTGCAAACATTTTGCACTATGGTTGTGCAGTTCTCGGTAAAGGCAGACTGCGAAGCTTAAATTTTCCGCTGGCGAAAAAAGCGCCGAATCGCTTCTTTTCATAGTGTTTTTGTTATGACTGAACCGCTGATAAGGCTGTTTATTCATTTCTGGCCCGCTTATTGCAGTATCTCTGTTATCCAACTGCAGGCCATGCCTGTTTTGAGTTTCGGGTTCGTGACGGGGGAAGAAATGAATTTAAGACGACTGAAATACTTTGTGAAAATTGTCGATATTGGCAGCCTTACTCAGGCCGCAGAAGTATTGCACATCGCTCAACCGGCCCTCAGCCAGCAGGTCGCTACGCTGGAAGGTGAGATGGATCAACAACTGTTGATCCGTACCAAGCGAGGGGTGACGCCTACCGATGCAGGCAAGGTACTTTATACCCACGCCCGTAATATCCTGCGTCAGTGCGAGCAGGCTCAACTGGCGGTGCATAATGCCGGTAATATCCTCAGCGGGCAGGTCTCTATCGGCCTGGCACCAGGAACGGCAGCCTCTTCACTGGTGATGCCGTTGCTGCAAAAAATTCGCGAAACCTATCCTGATATATTGGTTTATCTCCATGAAAATAGCGGTCATGCGCTTAATGAAAAAGTGGTGAGTGGTCAGTTGGATATGGCCCTGCTTTATGATCGCACACCGGTTGCTGGCGTAACCTGCCAGTCGCTGATGAAAGAGGAGCTCTACTTGGTAGGTACTGGGATCTCTCCGGGAAGCAGTGTGGACCTGTCAGATGTGGCCGGAATGAACCTCTACCTGCCGCGTGATTACAGCGCTGTCAGACAACGTGTTGATGAAGCCTTCTCCCTACGCCGTCTCAGTGCTCATATTATTGGTGAAATTGAATCACTGGCCACTTTATCGGCCGCAATTTCCAGTGGTATGGGCGTTTCTGTGTTACCAGAGTCAGCGGCAAAATCGCTGACGGCTCCGATTAACGGCTGGATGGCAAAAATTATTTCCCCCTCGTTGCACTTGCCTCTGTCTTTAAATACCTCATCTGCCTTACCGCTGTCAGGTTCCGCCCAAGCAGTGAAGAACTGTTTAATGTCTCTGACCGAACAACCAGCCGCGGCAGAACGTGAACTGATGCTAGTGAGTTGATCCTTCCTGTTTATCTCTGACGCCGGCTTGCCGGCATCAGCTTTTTTTCCATCCGGTAATCACAAAAACTTATTGCTACCGGTGCCACCTATGATTAGGATTGGCGCCGGTAAGAAAACGTTTGCGCAGTTATGGTGCGAAAACCGCTTTTCTGTTTACGAGATATACTGCTGCAATTTTCTACCCGAGCCAGAGACTGGCACGGGTTTTGCTTATGTCATTTTGGGGTGAACTGAAGCTAAACGTCCGTCGGATTTTTCTACGGAGGACATTGTGCTTTTTACAGATCGTCATAAAAACGAAAATCGTGCTAAGCGAGATCAACAAGGGACCGAAACATGCTTGAGAAACTCTTTAAGTTGAAAGCAAATAAGACCACTGTACGTACCGAGGTGATCGCCGGATTAACCACTTTCCTAGCGATGGCCTATATTTTGTTCGTTAACCCGAGCATCCTCGGCGCAACCGGCATGGACAAAGGCGCGGTATTTGTCGCGACCTGTTTGGCAGCCGCCATCGGTTCTGTGCTGATGGGGATGATTGCTAATATGCCTATCGCCTTAGCACCAGGTATGGGGCTGAATGCCTTCTTTACCTATACCGTAGTGCTACACATGGGGTATCACTGGCAGGTAGCCCTAGGGGCCGTCTTTATCTCCGCATTAATCTTTTTTGCCTTATCGCTGTTTAAGATCCGTGAGTGGATCATTAACAGTATCCCGTTACCGATGCGTTCGGCGATTGCTGCAGGTATCGGTCTGTTCCTAGCATTGATTGCCCTTGAAGGTGCAGGTATCGTGGTGGATAACCCCGCTACGCTGGTTGGCTTAGGGGACCTCACAAAACCGAGCGTACTGCTGGCTATCCTCGGCTTTTTCCTGATCGTGGTACTGGAAGCACGCCGTATTACCGGTGCGGTGCTGATCGGCATCCTGGTCGTGACAGTGATTTCTATGTTGGCAGGCTTAACTCCGTTTGCGGGAGTTTTCTCCGCACCGCCATCGATTGCCCCGACCTTCCTTAAGCTAGATATTGCAGGTGCCTTTAATATCGGTCTGGTGAGTGTGATTTTTGCTTTCCTGTTCGTTGATGTATTCGATAACTCTGGCACCCTGATCGGTGTTAGCCGTCGTGCCGGTCTGACCGACGAAAACGGTAATATCCCTAACATGGGCAAAGCACTCGTCGCTGACAGTACCGCCGCTCTGTTTGGTTCATTATTGGGGACGTCAACCACCACCAGTTTCGTTGAATCTACAGCCGGTGTCAGTGCGGGTGGACGTACCGGTTTGACGTCTATTGTGGTGGCTATACTGTTCCTGCTGTCTCTGTTCTTCTCGCCACTGGCAGGTAGCGTACCGGAGTATGCGACCGCACCAGCGTTACTGTTTGTTGCCGTGCTGATGACCTCCGGTCTAGCAGAGATCGATTGGAAAGATATCACTACTGCTGCGCCCGTAACGGTGACGGCACTGGCAATGCCACTGACCTATTCCATTGCTAACGGTATTGCCTTTGGTTTTATCACTTGGACGGTGGTTAAACTGTTCAGCGGACGTGTTCGTGAACTTAATCCCGCACTGGTTATTCTTTCGATTCTATTCGTAATCAAACTGGGCTGGTTTAACGCCTAATAATACAAAAGGAGCTTCGGCTCCTTTTTTTGCGTTTGTGGTCCGTCCTAAAAGGGTATCAGTCCTCTGTCAGGAACCTTTTCGAATGTTAGATGCGGTACCACGATCCGCCATGGATCACCTTCAGAGTGAACCGCGAGGACACTAGCTTACCTATTGAGTAGTGTTTTTAAACAACCGGGTATAGAATTATCGAACCGCACTTTTGCCTGACGCGGTTTCCCTTTAAGGGAAGGTGTCGTGCAATCCAGCCCCTGATGGCGCTGTTGTACGAAAGTCTGACTCCATTCGTGGGTACCGCGGTGCAAAATCCCGTCTTGGTTGTGTCTGATGCAATAAAACGTAGCGCCTGGTATCCCAGACGGCGTTTTTATACCACGTTGTTGAAACGAGAAATCACCCCGCTGGCGATCCCTATTTTGATTGAAAATATGTGTGTGCTGCTGATGGGGGTGCTAAGCACTTTCTTGGTCAGTTGGCTGGGGAAGAGTGCCATGGCGGGAGTAGGCCTGGCAGATAGCTTTAATATGGTGATTATCGCGTTTTTCGCGGCCATCGATCTGGGTACTACGGTGGTAGTGGCTTTTAGTCTGGCAAAAAGAGATGGCGCTCGTGCTCGTGCGGCGGCCCGCCAGTCCTTAGCATTGATGACCGTATTATCGGTGTTATTAGCATTACTGATTTTTATCTTCGGTGCAGAGATCATTGAGCTGATCGCCGGTCACGCCGAGCCTCAAGTTAAAGCCTACGCTCTTGAATACCTCAGACTATCAGCCTGCAGCTATCCTGCTGCCGCCATCGCACTGATTGGCAGCGGGGCGTTACGTGGGGCAGGAAATACCAAAATTCCGATGTTGATCAATGCTGGGATGAATATACTGAATATTGTGATTACCAGTGTACTGATTTACGGTTGTCTTTCTTGGAAAGGACTTGGATTTACTGGGGCCGGATGGGGGCTGACAATATCGCGGTATATCGGTGCTGCAGTCGTGATTGCCGTACTGGCTCGGCAAAAAAACAGTGCCTTGACCCTACCATTACGCAGTTACTTCAGCCGTTGGAACTTAGCCATACTTTCAGAGGTCTTAAGTATCGGTGTGCCAGCGAGCGTTGAATCGGTGTTATTTAATGGCGGTAAGCTGCTGACGCAGGTGTACGTCGCGGGGATGGGTACCAGTGAGATCGCCGGCAACTTTATCGCGTTCTCCATTGCCTCCTTAATCAATATTCCAGGCAGTGCGCTGGGGTCCGCCTCGACGATCATTACCGGTAAGCGATTGGGCAAAAATCAGATCTATCAAGCTGATGTACAGATACGGCACATTTTTTGGCTGGCGACACTGGGACTGTGTTGCCTTGCTTGGATAGCAGCCCCGTTGGCAGGGGTACTGGCACGGTTCTATACTTCAGACCCAGAGGTTATCCGCGTCACCCGGCATCTTATTTGGCTGAATGCGCTATTTATGCCACTGTGGGCCGCCTCTTGGGTGTTACCCGCCGGGTTCAAAGGGGCTAGAGATGCGCGATTTGCAATGTATGTCTCGATGTTCAGTATGTGGGGGGCCCGAGTAGTGATGGGCTACTTGTTAGGCATTTATTGGGGAATGGGAGTCGCCGGGGTCTGGTTGGGGATGTTCCTAGACTGGACTGTACGTGCTGCCTGTTTCTGGTGGCGACTCACCAGTGGACGCTGGCTAAATAATTACCATCGTTTGCAAGCTAAGGCATTAGCTAAAGCCGCAAAGGTGCGGGAAGAACAGGGAAAACCGGCAGAATAGGCATTATCCTGCCATTTATATAGAGAAGGGTCCGTACGAATTGCTCGTGCCTGATGACTCACATGAAAGCGGGTCACAAAAAATGAAAAATAATAATCTGCGACTAATTACTCCTGGAGCGTCCTCCGGCGGTGAACCCCCCGTAAATCTGGAGGGGTTCAGCATATTTAAAACTCTATTTTTTGATCCCATGCCACTGCCAGGCTGGTGTTTCTTCGAACAAGAACGCAGCGCAATGGCCAACGCCTACTGGCAACAGGCAATGGCTCTGTTACCGGCGGAGCAGAGCGATAACTGGATGAACTGGCTACATCCAGAAGATAGAGCCCAAACTCGGGACGCATGGCAAAAGGCCATCCTGCAGCATAACGTATTTCGCCACAATCTGCGCTTGGCGGTGAAAGAAGGTGATTACCGTTGGTTTGTTGCCTACAGCTATACTGTGCCAGGTGTCGGATGCCGGATGGTGACCTTTTTTGAAGCGGACCAGTTGCAAGAAGACAATGTTAAAGCCTACGCGAATTGGCAGACCTCAAAGAGTATGCTCGATGCTAGCATTGACTGTATCAAATTGATCAATACCAAAGGGGAGCTGATTGATATGAATTCCTCTGGTTGTCAGGCCCTAGGTGTGTCGGCAGCGTCAGGTTTCGGAATGGAGTGGCTGAAATTATTACCGCCGGAAATCGAAGGCCCTGGGCGAGAAGCGTTGAAGCAAGCTGTTGATGGCCATAATGCTCGCTTCTTTGGTAAGAGTGAATCTGGCAGCGGCCAGCCCCTGTTTTGGGACAATATCCTGACACCGGTTAAGACCGCATCCGGCGATGTTTCCAGCATCCTCTGTGTGTCGCGGGATATTACCGATCTACACTTGGCTGAGCAGCGCTTTAAATATATCAGCGAGCATGACGAGCTTACCGGTTTACCTAACCGACGTATGTTTAATGCGACCCTGAAGCATTATCTGCAACCGGCGACACCAGCCGCACCTGGGCTGGCAGTAATAGTGATCGATCTAGACTACTTTAAACTGGTTAATGATACCCTCGGCCATCCCGCCGGTGATTTTCTGCTAGAGACCGTGGCACAGCGGTTACAACGGGCTATGCCTGAAAATGCCTTTATTGCACGTATCGGCGGCGATGAGTTTGCGGCAGTGTTGCCGGGTATTGAGACCACGCAAGCTTTATTGGCGGTAGGTAAGCAGCTTATCGCTGACACTACAGTGCCGCTGAGTTATCAGAGCCAAGCTATCCATATTAGCCTTAGCATTGGCGGTGCGCTGTGGCCGTTACAGGCGACAGATAGTACCTCCATGATTAAAGCGGCCGATATTGCCCTCAATGAACTCAAACGCAGCGGCCGCGGCGGCATTTGCTGCTACGAACCGGCTATGGGGGGGCAGGTGGATAAACTCCATAGTCAGATGGAATTGGCTAAAGAGATCATCTCTGAAGATGCTATTTTTCCATACTATCAGCCGAAAGTGCGCTTATCGGATGGGAAAATCATGGGTATGGAAGCGTTAATGCGTTTCTTTAACCGTAAAGGAGAACTCTGTTTTCCGGGACATATTTGGGCGGCGTTTGAGAATTATGTGCTGGTTGAACGTATCGGCTACCTGATCCGTGACAAAGTGTTCGCTGATATCCGTCAATGGATAAATCAATCCTTAGACGTTGTTCCGGTATCGGTAAACGCCTCGCCGGTAGAATTTATGCGGGATAATTATGGTGAAACGGTGCTGCGACAGATCCGCCAGTATAATCTGCCACCAGAGCTGGTGGAGATTGAGATCACCGAGCATATGTTCGACGGACGTGGAGCCTGTTATGTGTTTCGCGCACTTAATCTGCTGAAATCTGAGGGGGTAAGGATCTCTTTGGATGACTTCGGTACCGGTTATTCGGCGCTGGCCAATATTCGTGACTATCCGGTAGATGTAATCAAAGTAGATCGCACCTTCGTTGATAGCCTAAGTAAAGGGAAAGAGGGGCTTGCGGTGGTTAAGGCTCTGCTGTTACTGGCGACCGAATTGGAGTTAGATGTGGTAGCGGAAGGGGTCGAATACACCGAACAGCGTGAGTCATTGTTAAATGAGGGCTATCAGCTGGGGCAGGGCTTCTTATTCAGTGCAGCGGTGCCCGCTGTTACCATCAGCCGCTTCCTAAATAATCTCGAACGGCATAAGTTGCTGTAAACCGGTTAAACTAGATGCTGACAGGACGTTCAGCCCTGTCAGCCACCGTATCACCCTTTCAGTACTTTGCGGCCTTTTTGCACCGCGGGACGCTGCGCAATTAAATCTGCCCAGCGTTTGAGATGTGTATAGCTGTCGACATCTAGGAATCGGGCAGAGCCTTCATACAAGCCACCCTGAGCCAGCACGCCATACCAAGGCCAAATCGCCATGTCGGCGATAGTATAATCCTCACCGCTGATATAGGTATGTTTGGCCAGTTGTTTATCCAGTACGTCAAGCTGACGCTTAGCTTCCATGGCAAAACGATTGATCGGGTATTCTAATTTTTCCGGGGCATAGGCATAAAAATGACCAAAGCCCCCTCCCAGGAACGGTGCACTGCCCATCTGCCAGAATAACCACGACAGGGTCTGTGCTCGGCCGGCGGGAAGCTCAGGAATAAAACGGTGAAATTTTTCAGCCAGATAAAGCAGGATAGCGCCTGACTCGAAAATATTGATTGGCTTATCGCCACTCTGATCCACTAGTGCTGGAATTTTTGAGTTTGGGTTGATCTCGACAAAACCGGAGCCAAACTGGTCACCTTTCATAATGCTAATCAGATGGGCATCATAGCCCGCATCTTTGATCCCCAATTCCAGTAACTCTTCGAGTAAAATACTGACCTTGATACCGTTAGGGGTGCCTAAAGAATAAAGCTGGAAAGGTCGTGAACCTTTTTCCAGTGGCTGCTGATGTCGGGCTCCCGCCTCTGGACGATTGATACTGCCAAATTTTCCACCGGCAGGCTGATCATTCTTCCATACCTCGGGTGGGGTATATGGGGTGCTGCTCATACAAACTCCTTCCTGACGCTGAGAAACAGAGTCCTTAAGCATATCAGCTCGTTGCTATCAGACTTATCGGCCCGTGCTGCCCTTTTTGTGAACTAGCCCAGTAAGTCATGGGTGGCTGTATAAATAACAACCAATAACACAATAAGGTACTTTATAGTTAAAATTTTGTGGTACTTCTGCTGGGCAATCGATTGCGTGCGGTTTACTATTCTTTGGTCAGCGTTAGGACACTCAAGCACTGCCAGTCTCTGGCATATTATCCACCTAAACCGGTTACGGTTTGACGATTATCAGGTCATCATGTCTTTCAGCACACCTAAAGAAATTGCCGTTTTGGCGGTACAGTCTGGCATCACCAAGAGCCAGTCCTCATTACAAAACTTATTGATCCTCGGCTTTCTAGGTGGTGCCTTTATCGCTATCGGCTTCCTGCTCGACCTGCATGTAGTCGCGCAACTGCCTGCTGACTGGGGTTCGTTTGGCGGATTACTTGGCGCAATGGTATTTCCACTGGGACTTATACTGACAATTATCGGCGGCGCTGAGTTGCTGACCGGTAATATGATGGTGATGACCTTGGCGGCACTGTCGAAAAAGATCACCTGGGGGGCCTTAATACGTAATTGGTTTTGGGTAACCCTTGCCAACTTTATCGGCAGTATTGCGGTGGCATGGTTTTTCGGCCATTTACTGGGTATGACCGAAGGAACTTTTCTGAAAAAGACTTTGGCAGTGGCTGCGGCGAAAACGGACGCTGACTTTAGTCAGGCGTTTATTTCCGGTATCGGCTGTAACTGGCTGGTGTGTCTGGCGGTTTGGTTAGGTATGGCAGGTAAAGATGCGACCGGTAAAATTCTGGGGATCTGGTTTCCCGTAATGGCTTTTGTGGCCATTGGCTTCCAGCACGTTGTTGCCAATATGTTTATTATCCCCGCAGCCATCTTTGCCGGTCAGGGAACGTGGGCTGAATACTTCTCGAATTTTGTGGCTGTTTTCGCCGGTAATGCAGTCGGCGGGGGCATTTTTGTCGCCCTGATTTACTACCGTGCTTACCGCCCAGAAAAACAGCTGTCCCAAGGTACTCTCTGAGTAGAAAGTACGTTAAGAAAAAGCCACTGCCATTGCCGGCTGTGGCTTTTATTATACAATGCGCTGCACTGGAGTGAACCTCAGGTGCAACCGTTAGCAGCGGATACCCAGTGTGGATTATTTAGAGACATCTTCGCCAAAGTATTTTTCGGAGATTCTCTGATAACTGCCGTCTTTCTTCATTTGGGTCAGCGCGTTATTAATTGCCTGCTGCAGTGAGGTCTCACCCTTTCTCAGCAACACACCGGAGGCACTGGCATTGTCCTGTGATGCAACAATCTTCACTGGTGCATCTGGACGGTGTTTTTTGAAATCAAGGAATGAGATACGGTCATTCACCGTCGCATCGGCACGTCCTTGAACCACTAGGTCGATTGACTGGTTAAAGCCATCGGTACTGATCAAGTTAGCCCCGGCATCACGGGCCAGTTGGCCGTAGTTACTGGTCAGTGACTGGGCGGCGTTTTTCCCTTTCAGGTCGGCAAAACTGTGGATACTGTCATTGCTGTTTTTCACAATCACCACGGCTTTGGAAGCAATGTACGGCTGTGAGAAATCATATTTCTGCTCACGTGCTGGTGTGATGCCCACTTCATTGATCACGACGTCATAGCGCTTGGCATCCAGACCCGCAATCAGACCATCCCATTTACCTTCCACAAATACAGGTTTAACGTGCAATTGCTGAGCGATGCCTCGGGCAATATCGACGTCAAAACCGGTCAGGTCGCCAGAAATAGTGTGATAGGTAAATGGAGCATAAGTACCCTCAGTACCGATTTTAAGCTCACCGGAAGACTTAACCTGTGCCAGGGAGTCATCGGCCATCGCCTGATGAGCAACACCCAGAGAAAGTAACGCTGAGAATAACAGTGTGGTTTTTTTCATTTTAAACTCTCCAAAGCGGATTCAGACCGGAGAAACAGCCGTCAGGCCACCGGTCAGGGTTGCGATATATTGGGCTGTTCGGGCTTTCTGAGGATGCCGGAACAGTTGGTCGGAATCCCCAGTTTCAATAATTTCACCCGATTCCAGAAAAATAGTATGGCTGGCGACAGAGGCCGCCAGCCGTAAATCATGGGTTGCCATCAGCATAGTGGTGCCTTCTTCTGCCAGTTGGCTGAGGACATTCACCACTTCCACTGACAATTCAGGATCTAAGGCCGAAGTGGGTTCATCACAAAGTAATACTTTTGGTGATGGCGCTAGGGCACGGGCGATGGCCACACGTTGCTGTTGCCCACCGGAAAGGGTCGCCGGCATATCATCGCGCTTATGCAGCAGACCGACTTTCTCCAACAGCGTTTCGGCGCGTTGGATAGCCTTTGCCTTCGGCCACTTGTGGACCACCACTAGACCTTCAGTAATGTTTTCCAGTACGGTTTTATGTGGAAATAGCGAGAAGTTTTGGAAAACCATCCCAGTCTGACGGCTGATCCGCTGAACATCTTTAGTGCGCGGTAGTTTACCGTTCAATGTCAGCGTTTCGTTATCTAGGGTGATGCTGCCGGATTGTGGTGTTTCCAGCAGGTTGACACAACGCAGCAGGGTACTTTTACCACTGCCCGACGGACCGATCAGCGCGGTCACTGAACCTTTCGGCAGCTGCAATGAAATATCTTTCAGGACATGGTTATCCCCGAAATACTTATTAATGCCGCTCAATGAAATCATTGCTTAAGCCTCCGTTTTTTCTTCACGGGAGAAATGCTTCTCCAGCTTATTCTGCAGTGAAGAGAGGATAGTACTGAAGAACAGATAAATCAGTGCCGCCTCGCTGTAGAGGATCAGAGGCTGATAGGTCACAGCGGCAATACGCTGGGCCGCTAGGAACATTTCCGGAACGGTGATCACGGACGCCAGTGAGGTATCTTTTACCAGAGAAATAAAGGTATTGGATAATGGCGGAACAGCAATACGGGCGGCCTGAGGCAGAATGATGCGCACCAGCGCTTGACGCCAGCTCATACCAATTGAGTGTGCGGCTTCCCACTGGCTGACCGGCACAGATTTAATGGTGGCACGGATTATCTCAGAAGAGTAAGCCCCAATGTTCAGCGTAAAACCGATTACTGCGGCAGGGAACGCCGAAATAGTGATACCGGCGCTGGGCAGCGCATAAAAAATCAGGAAAAGTTGCACTAATAACGGCGTTCCACGTAGCAGCCAAACATAGAAACGGACCAGTGCTTTGAAGGGCTTCGGACCATACAGCCTGATCAGTGCAATGATAAACCCCAGCGATAACCCCAGTACAAAAGACAACAGAGTTAGGGGTATAGTAAAGGTCAATCCGGCATGTAACATAGGCCAGAAAGATTCAGCGGCGAGAGAAAGCCATGCTGGCACAGTACACCTTCCAACGTTAATGTGAAAAAAAAAGGCCAGTACAAAAGACTGACCGTAGCTGACTATTTTAAGTGTTAACCGACAGTAAGGAAATATTATTTCAGAATAACCTCATGCCGAATGTGATTAACCAGGTGTCGAGTTCGGTTAATCAAAGGTTCCGCAGGATATTAACGGCATCTGAAGAAATTAACTCACCGTTTGTGCTGAGGCTTTACGCCGAGCATCCATACCCATAGTACGGCCATTGACCAGCCAGCTAGCCTGTAAAGTTCGTACAGCAGCCAGCACTTAGCTGAATACCCCAGGGGGCCTGTGACAAACACTGTGACAATCCGTGTCTGTGGTGAGGGCAATTGTCGTCAGGGTGCTACGCTTAATACTGACAATCATCGTTATCAGATTTCTGCACCTGACACCCGAAAGCGCCACCGGAGGCAACAGTATGAACAAAAGACGTTCGATACCCGGCATTCACCCTTATGACGGTCCTGCCGGTGGGTGGGGAGCGTTAAAAGCCACCGCGATTGCTGTCCGCAGCCAAATGGACATTGTGACAGGCCCTAAAACCTTACTGCGTACCAACCAGCCTGACGGCTTTGACTGTCCCGGTTGTGCCTGGCCGGATAAAAACCATCATTCCACCTTCCAGTTCTGTGAAAACGGCGCTAAAGCCGTAACCTGGGAAGCGACCAGTAAGCGGGTGACCGCAGAGTTCTTGGCGGCCAACACCGTCACTGCATTACTGGAAAAATCCGACTATGAGCTGGAAGGGTATGGACGTCTTACCTGTCCGCTGGCGTATGATCCACAGACAGATACCCTGCAAGAGGTCAGTTGGGAACAGGCAATGACCACTATTGGTGATACTTTGCAGAAACTGGATCCGTCACAGGTGGAGTTCTATACCTCCGGTCGAACGTCAAACGAGGCGGCTTGGCTGTTCCAGCTATTTGCCCGTGAATACGGCACCAATAACTTCCCTGATTGTTCGAATATGTGCCACGAAGCCACCAGTGTCGGACTGCCACAGTCGATTGGCATTGGCAAGGGAACCGTCTCTCTGGACGATTTTGACCACGCCCAACTGGTGATCTCTATTGGCCATAATCCCGGTACCAACCATCCACGCATGATGGGGACGCTTCACGAGTTATCCCGAAAAAATGTCCCGATCATCGTGTTTAACCCGCTACGTGAAAGGGCGCTCGAGCGATTTGCTGACCCGCAAAATGCCGTAGAGATGGCGACCTACAGTTCCACTGATATTGCGTCCATCTATTATCAGGTCAGGGCTGGAGGCGATGCTGCAGCACTCAAAGGCATCGCAAAAGCATTACTGGAGCGGGAAGATAACGGTGAAACCTGTCTGGATCATGAGTTTATTGAAACTCACACCCAGGGTTTTGCCGCCTTTTGCGACGATATCGCAGCGACCCCTTGGCAGGAGATTGAAACAGAAAGTGGCCTCAGTCGTGGGAGTCTCGACGCGGTGGCCGAACTGTATATTAAATCAGAGGCTACTATTATCACCTATGGCATGGGGATTACTCAGCATAATAAAGGTACAGAGAATGTTCGCTTGATTGCTGACCTGCTACTGATGCGGGGAAATATCGGCAAGCCTGGCGCCGGGATCTGCCCGTTAAGGGGGCATTCAAACGTTCAAGGCAACCGTACTGTCGGGATCACCGAAAAACCGTCAGCAGATTTTCTATCTCGATTGGAGAAAGAGTTTGGTTTCACTCCACCCGCCGAACATGGCCATGATGCAGTCAAAGCGATGGAAGCGATGGTCGCGGGTAGCGCCAAAGCGTTACTCTGCCTGGGCGGTAACTTTGCGGTTGCCATGCCGGACCCGCGGGCCGGTTATCCGGCCATGAAAGCGCTGGACCTGAGTGTGCATGTCGCCACCAAGCTGAACCGTAGTCATCTGCTGGTGGCCCGACAGACCATCATCTTACCTTGCCTTGGCAGAACCGAGCTCGATGTGCAGGCTTCGGGCCGTCAATCGGTCACGGTTGAAGACTCTATGTCGATGGTGCATGCCTCCTCAGGAAAATTGAAACCGGCATCACCGGAATTGCGCTCCGAACCTGCTATTGTCGCGGCAATGGCAAAAAGTACCCTGCCAAACACTCGTGTGGATTGGGATGCGCTGGTGGCGGATTATGATCGCATCCGTGATTTGATTGAAAAAACGGTACCGGGCTTTGATGATTACAATCAGCGGATCCGCCAACCGGGCGGTTTCCGTATGCAGCTACCTGCCACCGAGCGCCGCTGGTCAACGCCCTCAGGTAAGGCTGAGTTTTCGGTATTCCGGGGTGTTCATGAAGATCAAAGCGGTGAAGGTGAGGGAGTGGTCCGTTTAATCACTCTGCGCAGCCATGATCAGTATAACACAACGATTTATGCGCTGGATGACCGTTATCGCGGCGTGTTTGGCCGCCGAGATATCCTGTTTATGCATGATGATGACCTGACACAACTGGGGCTTGAGCATGGCGATGTGGTCGATATCGAAACGGCATTACCAGGCAGCGATCGCCGTCTAGAGGGGATTACGGTAGTAGCCTACCCCATCGCCCGTGGTACGGTGGCGTCTTATTACCCTGAAGCCAATGTGCTGGTTCCGCTGGACTATAACGACCCTCAGAGCGGAACGCCTTCCTATAAATCGGTGCCGGTGAGAGTGGTATTACGATCCCATGAAGTTAGCGCCATAGGATCAGTGGCCTGACAGTCACCGCTTATTTGCTCTCATGCCGCTAAGGTTATCCCGCTAAAGGTTTATGCTCTGCATAAACCTTTTTCTTTGCTTGAACTTTTGAAGGTAATAAGCCCCTCGCTTACGCGTAGATGAAAATATGATAAGCCCGAATCTATCGCCTCCATTTCCGATGATGGCTAATAGGGATGCAGTCTTATGACTGATGAAGTGTTAAGCCTATCAATGCATAAGGCTTATCTGTCTTTACCGCGTCTGCATAAAACGCCACTGTTTTAGACTTTTGTGATCCCTATCGTCCGCTGCTTGCCAATATCGAGGGCAGATCACCGTATTGCTTTAGCCTAACCCTGAAAATACCCCGTTAAAAGGTAATGACCGTTAACACAGCGACAAACTTATCCGAGCTCTCTCGGTAGGTGACGTTCTAAGGAAAGGAAATCCGACGAATGGCAGCGATGGGTTTTTACCTGCGGGTGGGTGATGCGACGACCTGCGGGGGAAAGATACTGACCGGCGATGAAACCTTAAGCTGGTACGGGGTTGCGGGCG
>Ga0157364_1001713_pt1 | contig 19148 bp, 18 predicted proteins | sample AttsexASBM2_FD_111476 | JGI IMG/M metagenome (GOLD analysis project Ga0157364, IMG submission 111476) | Fungus gardens microbial communities from leaf cutter ant in Ribeirão Preto, State of São Paulo, Brazil - Atta sexdens ASBM2 | ecosystem: Host-associated > Fungi > Mycelium > Unclassified ...
GACGACGACGACGACGACGACGACGACGATACGGTCGCTGGCGGCTGGGTTACGGTATAAAGAGAGGCCGAGGAAGAATGAAAGTGCGGGTTAAAACCCTTTAGTCTAGACCACAACCGGTGAACGGACCCGCGTTCGTCGCAGCGCTCTGTTTCCCAACGTTTTAATGCGAAAGACGAGAAATAAATTCGCCACTGTGCAACTAGAGCCGAAAGCGAGAACATCGTCCGTACTCTCGAAGATTCTCGCGCGACGTTGCGTAATTTGCATTGCAAAACGCGAACCTCGGATTATCGATCTAGTTAAGTGTTAATGCGACATTATGGCGTAAAAAACATTACAAAACACAATAAATCAATACGAACTGTTCGACATTTCTTAAATTTTTTTTCTCGAAGAAAGGGAAATCTTATAAAAGAAGAAAACCATAAGTCGCAATAAAATCGAATTACCAGACATTCAATGAATCAATGTGCGTGTTGATCGGTACACTCGAATTTTCTACAATTCGATGGCGGCAGCGATGAGTGAACGAAGGAGATGAGGAACAGCGAGAGAAAGACGCGAAAAGAAAGCAAGTGGCGGCGGGAGGGAAGGAGAGGAGGGGAATTCTCCTCTGGGAGTAAAAGAGGCATTCTCCCTCTACCGCCACCTCAGCCGGCAATGACAGATACAAATAAACGATCCGGCGATTTCGCGCAAGCGCCCCCCGCGACTACAACTACGACGACCACCCTCTCTTCGACCTCGCGCTCGTTCGCGGCGGAGATCGAGGTAGGTAGGATAGGTGGCTTCGCGGAGGCAGCCGGGGGCCCACCACCACCTTGGGTGGAGCTTGGCGGTTGACGTCATCAGACGTACAGACAAACGGCACAGACGTAGAAACCAATGCGCGCCACGGTGTTGGCCCAGGTGGCTGCTTTACGTCTGCGTACAAATAACACGGCCGCCGTCGTACGCCCCCGCCTGGAGAACCGCCTCTCTCCGTTTCTCTCTCTCTCTTTCGCGGGGGAGACACAGGGTCTCCGGTCTCGCCTAACTACGAGCGACTGCCATTGCTTGTTGCCCCGAGAGAGAGTCTAGAACTACGGGTACTCTCTCTTCTTACGCCCCCCGTTCTTACGACGCCTCCCCCCTCCCCCCCCCTTGGGAAACCCGCGACTCTTCGCCAGAAATCGTCGAATCTCCCAAGATGGCGACCCGCGAGTAGGGATGGTTTTTGTCGCCATCGCGAGGTACCCCGATCATTAGGCGATAGCAGCTAAAGAGACAACTTGAGTAATTTGAAGTAATTTGGAGAAACTCTTATACGAGTTACCTCTCTGTATTTTATTATAATAATAACTCGTGATAATATGAGATCTTTTTTATTATACAATAAAAAAATATAAATTTTTCGATTTGATCGTAAATTTGAGAGAAACTGGTCTAGTTGAAGAAACTGATCGAAACTAGTTAAATTCTTTTTTTTTTTGAGATTACAGCTGATGAAGAGCCCAGTTTTAACGTGGTAGCGAACGCAAAAGTGAATTCTTAACTCGTTATCCCCGACCTCTCTAACTCCGGTCGTGGTTGCGAGAGCCTGGTAACGCCGATAGTAGCGCGCGTACGGACGTACGGTAGAATAATGTGGTCGTTGGGGAAGTTGTATCGAGACCTAGTGTCACGACCGCAGCAGCAGCAGCCAGCAGCGGCAGTAGCAGCACCAGCAGCAGTAGTAGCAGCGGGGTGGACCTCTGCGGGAAAAGCGGGAGGGGGGTGGGGGAGGGGATGGGTCGGTGGGTAACACCGTGGCGATGCTTGCGGAGAGAGAGAATAGAGGGAATACGGCAGATAGAGGTAGCTTGGAGTCGAGTGCCCGGGGCTGAATCGACCGGGCTACACACAGAGCACACCCCAAGCCGAGGTCCCTCTCTTACCCTCTTTCACCCCTCCTCCTTCTCGCGCTCTCTTTTCCTTCCCTCCTTCTCTCTCCTCCCCTCCCTCCCTCTCTCTCTCTCTCTCTCTCTCTCTCTCTCTCTCTCTCTAGCTGTGTCTCTTCCGTACGCGCGTCGCTCTCTACCATCGCTTCTTCTTCTTTCTCTCTCTTCGTTTCTCGTTGGAATTCTCGCTTCCTCCTCCCGCTTTCCGTTCCGTTCGCTTTCTCGGTGCTACTCCGAGTGGCGTCGGTCTTCTCGCGACAACCACCGGCATTGCCTACCGTCGTCGTCGTCGTTGTCGTCGACGGCAGCGTTGCTCGACCGCCATCCCTTCCTGCCTGGCTGACTCACTCTCTCTGTCAACCACCCACCTCGTCGTAGCTTTCCTACCTCACCTCCGCCATCCTCATGTCGTCGGGGTGGCCACCCTTCGCCGCCCGCCGACGTGTCCGCCTCTCGTGTCGCGAGCGAGAGCCACCCAATGGCAAATGCAACTAGCAAGTCGAGGAGAGGACAGAAATGGAGAGAGCGACCGTACGTTCTCCCTTCTCGTTTTCTTCTTCTATTTTCCCTCATTTCTTGCGAACCTTCTCCGCTTTACGCATAGCTGCTTCGATCCTCGCCTCTTTCCTGTCTCTATCTTTCTTCCTCTATTGGCATCTCTGCTCTCCGTCTTTCTTCTTCCCGACTTTTCGTTCGTGTGTTTCCTTCGACGACCGACGTGTCGTGAACTTTGTTTGTGCTCCAGTTGTCGGCACGCTGGAATTTCGACTCGATTCGCCATCGTGAGCGCCTTTTCTTCTATCCGTGATCATGAACTTCTCCGTTCATCCAAGTTTACAATATGACATTTTTATGTTCCAAAGTTATTTTTATTTTTTATTTTTTTTTCTATTCCATTATATTTAACAAAGAATACTTTAAATTATTAATAGATTCGTATTGAGAATCGATTGATGTGTGAAACGAGACGTAAATCATTTACGTGGATCGTCGTTTGTCTTACAATCGAGGGACTCGGCATTTGTACCCTGTCGATTAGGCGCATATCCAATCTGACAGAATTCACTTAGATCGCCGGATAAGCGTATCGCTCTGTCGGGCACTCGACGAAACCAAAAAGCGGCGGTCTCTCGAATTCGTTTCCTTGTTCATATGGGGGAGAGAGGACCCCCTCCCTTTTTTTCTCAATCGACTGCCTATTTACCCGCCAAACAACGGGCGCGCGGCGCAAACGATAGCTCTCCTCCTCTTTCAGATTCACCCCTTTGAGCCCTCTCTCGTCCAGCGCCTCGCGCGCCTCAAATATTCCATCGGGACAAAAACGGTCTCATTCCCATCTCAATCTATATTCGCACGTCCAACACACTCGAGATTATGAATGCGTGGGGTTAATGAAACCCGGAGAAGGCGTCTGCCTTTGCACCACCGAGCGGCAACCATCGCCGCTGACGACTATCGCCATCCCCCGCGTCACCAGTCTGCCCTCGCCATCTCTCAGTCTTCTGGAGTATATATACTGGGGTAGGAGGGAAAGAAGCAGTCATGTTTTCCGTACTTACACTTTCTTTCTCTTCGACTTTCTCATATTGCACAGTTTCGAGGTGCAAACACCGAGCTGTGCTACGTGCGTTTTTATTTTTTAAAGAGACCATATCGCGCGGTTGACATGTTGCACACCATTACTTGAGAGATGCTATATGTTTTTATGAGAAGAGGTCTCTTTGCTCCAGGCGAAACTCGGACTCGCGACTGGTTGGGCTTGCAGGTTTCAGGTCTCAGAATGAACGAATAATATTGTCCGTCTATTCTAAAAGAATCTAGTAGCAAATGAAAAAGAGATAATTTTGAGATACAAAGTCGACTTCTTCTCAAGAAAAGTTTTGAGTCATTAATATCCTTTCGATAAATAGTTTTTAGAAAATTAGCTTTATTGTATTTTTTTGTATTCTGTTATTTAAATTTTTATTTCAATATTATTTGAAATTCTTATTTTATTAATGCGTAATGTACTTATTTATTTCTTATGATTTATTAATCAAATTGGAAATCATTTTGTTTGTACGAAAAAAAGTTACTGCATATATATTATACATATATAGTTACTTTTTATTTTATTAAACAATGTATTATATTACAATAATATTAAAATACCGCATATTTACAACGAGAGATTTCACAACTATTTCATTGAGTATCGACCGAGTTCCATTTGCTTTACGCCATTTCTCTCCAGATGCCTCCACGTACAAGATAGAAAATTTTCATTCATATACTTCTTAAATTTCTTTTGCTACTTTTATTGAAACTTTAATTTTTGATTGATTTTTTTACTTAATTTAATATTTTGATAGCTTCTCGTCTCTCCATAAGTACTTAAAAAAAAAACTTCTGATCTCCTTCACTTATACTTTTTGAACTCAAATCATGTAATGTCTTTACAAGTTGTTTATGTTGAAGTAAACTCAGCGTGCAAATGTCAAGTTTATGATGAAGATCGAACAATCTGTTGCTGATTGATTGAAAAAGGAGAAATCCATGGCGCCTCGCAATGCTTGCTACGAATTCCTCGGGACCATAAATGGAATTCGACCAGTGTGTAGACCAGGGAATTGAAACGATCGTGTCCCATAATTCGTCTTTCCTGTCGTAAATTATTTCGCAAAAAGAGACGAGACGCAGGAGGTCGCAGGGGGAGGTAGATGGGAACGCAGGAAGGGGAGAGGGTATGGAGTACTCGCGGTTGCGGTAACACCGTTATTATATACGTACGAAATGGACGTTGGGGCGCGCGGGGGAAATAAAATGGATGGAAAGTGAAGTAAGGTCATAAAGGTTTTTATTCCGGGGTGTTATCCTCAAAGTAATGCCTGCAGTAAACCACGGGAGCCCCGGGGATACCCTATCAATACCGGAGCGAGAACCTTCTTCCGAGACTCCGTGTGTACCTCTTATGGGGGATAGACCTTGCATTATACCGTGACTTACACGCAGTTACGCCGTTCCTCTTCGCGCCTCTTCTTAGCGAGAGAAATATTTCTGTCGTCCGGCGCGCTATTTAAGAGTCTGTTTTCTATGGCTGAACAGTGTACACTTAAAGTGAAATAGATATATGTTTGATATGTATATATTTGTCGAAAGAGAGTTCTAATGCAGTCCAGGAACAGAAAACAGACCATTATTTTATATCGCGCAGCGTAACTGCGCGGTATTGCCAGAGAAAGGAGGCCGCAAGATCATACGAGTGGAAGAAACGTTGCGGCTCGTTACTCTTTCGCCGCGCATTAAAGGTCTGTTTCGAACACAACTAGACGGAGGACAGAGAGTAAGAAATTAAAAATTCGGCACGCAAGAAATATATACACGATTTTTAAACTTGAAGAGATAACCGCAACATATATTTAATAAAATTGTTACGCACAACACACGAAAGTCTGTATACAATTATTTACAGTTTCGCGAATAAAGATCTCTCTATCTTAAAATAAGCAAAAGAGATATTCACGTTCAATGGAAAACTTCTAACACAAGAATTGTAAATAGTAATAATAATTATAATAATAAATATTTTATTTTTTATTAAAGTACAGTATAAAAAAATTAAACTAATGAAGTAAAATGCAAAAACAGAAATGCACGATGAAGAGGTGAAGTATTAATAATAATGTCATCTGGAAACCTGAACAAAGCTAAAGATAAGGAAATGATAAACTAGAACGCAATGTTGTGGGAAAAAGAATAAAGATGGTATGAGAGTAGAACAACTGAGTAGAACAAAATAATAATTAAAAAAATAGAAAAACAAAAAAAATATAAATTAAGAGAAAATACAACTAAATTAAAATGCACATCATGTTGTTTAAAATGAGATAACTGTAGTAAACTTTATGCAGCTTAAGGTTTCGCGCACCAATAACAGCTAGATACGGTCAACGATCCGTGCGAGATATAAATATTTCAGCTGCCAGAGGAAAAATGTTGGATTAATTGCAGAAATACAATAATAAATGCTGATTAGATTGTTAGTAATAATTTATTACGTTCCAAGCAGATTTCCAACAAATTTATTTCATTAATTTTCCTCTTGCATTTTCATTTTCCTTATTAGAGACACACAATATTTTTTTTTCTGTAAAAAGAATTAGAAAAGATATCAAGAGAAAAAAATAACATTCTTTTATATAATGTTCTCTGTAATGCAAACATTGACATTAGACAATCTCCAATAATTCGTAAAATTTATAAAATTATCTTTTCTTAGTTCGCTGGGAACAATAAGATTCATTTTCGCCTTCTATTTACAACGCTCACGATGCCGGCATATTTCCTCGAGTGGGATCGGCTCTTACATCAAATTCGATACGTTCGTCAATCTCCCTCTCCCACAGCTCGTTCTGGAATACAAAAATAATGAGGGCCGACTGTTTTGGTTCGATTAGACGACATCGATTTTTATCGCAGCCCCGACGCCCTCGGTTTTTCCTCCTTCAGTGGGGGCTTCTCTCGCGGCTATGCAAATAACGACGGGGGCGGTGGAAAAAATTACGCCAAAGTGCTAAACGATCAGCGAGAAGGGCGAGCAATGTGCGCGTGTATATTGTACGCGTGTCACGTGTGAGGATGTGTGTGTATTATGTAAGTATATGCGCGCGCGAACGTGCCGCACGGGGCCACCTTATGTCGAGTGGGTGACTTCGAATGGCAGAGGGTGCGGGATTTTCAGGTCGGTATGCAAATAAGCCACTCCCGGATGTCTCGGGGGTTCGATTCGGTTTAAAGTTATTGCTCGCGTCGGTCAGAATCATCGTCGTTGGGAGAATCGTTGCCGACGGCACGTCGTCCCGCCGCCGCCGGCACGTCACACACGGCGAAAGAAAGCGATTTGGATTATTGTTGACGGCGCTTTCGTGCACCACGTCGAGGGATCAGCTCGCAAGAAGGAGAATACTGGAAATATACTTTCGTGAGAGAGCGAAGCTCGCGGATTTACTCGACGATGCGCGAGGTTTAATCATATCTCGCTCGTGCTCCGCTCGAGCGCACGAAGCCCGCGCGCGTGTGATATAAGAGAGCAAGACGATCGGAACTAATTACAAGATAAATGGATGCCGTGTCGAGTCGAGTCGAGAGTCTACGCGAGATAAGAGAGGACGAGGAAAAAGTAGGAAAGTGCGAGACGGAAGGGACGAACAGCTACTTGAATGGTGATCAATGGTCGGCCAGATGGAAAGGACGGTATATCGTCATTTAATGTTTCTAATCGTTGACGTTAGTCGCTTCATCAGTTCATTAAAATCTTTAGAAATTGAATTATACCAATTCAATTATTCGACACCGACTCGTTTAAAATGCACACGATAGAATTGATGGCTTTAAAATAAAATGATACCAATGATTTATTCTAGTTTAATTTATATTTGTCTCGATTTATTCAATTTCAAAGAAACATATAATTTTAAACATTCACGTTTTCTCGTTCTTTCTCTTCTTCGTTCGATGTGGCACTTTCTTAATTTCTTACTCGATCGACACGAGCAAAGGGAACGAATTTAAAAGAAAAGACATGCGATACCACGTTGATTAGCGCGTCTCGTAGACAGCTAATCCCTTATAGCAGCACCCTCCGCGGCCTGTAAATGAATATTGATCACCGCGGGCGAGATGGCCCGCCACGTTGGAAAGAATCGTATCTCGAAACCGCAAGCGAGTGCCTCTAAATGGGAAATCAAACGGAGCGATCTCCGCCAACGTTGACGTCGCCACTGCGCCCGGTAATGAATAAAAATTATAATTACGTTTCTCATCGTCGTAGTCGTCGTTGGGAAGAAGGGAGAAAAAAAAAGGTAGTTAATCAATCACGAGTAAGGGACTCTGAGACGGGGTTTCGTCTTTCCCATCGTCGTCTGTCGCCCCTTTCCTATGCCAGCCCTCCTTACGGGTTTGCTCGACGAATGCCATTCGCAGACCGCGGAGATTCTCAAAGCCCCGCGGATGATTATAAATTCTCGTTCGTGCAATTTAATCCGCTTGTCGGATTTACAAGTTTTCCTCATGTAGAGATTTCTGGGTGTTATTTATTCAAAGTGTTATTAAGATTTTGTTTATTACAGTAAGAATGAAATAATCTCAGTAATATTGTTCTACAATCACATAAATTAAAAATTTAATAAGAATAAAGATATTTAAATAGCCAAGTGCAATTACTGTTATTTTAAGAAAATTAAAATTAAATTATAAATAAGTGTGGGAGTTAAAAAGACTGATTATACTTGGAGCGTCGCTTTTCTTCAATCCGATCTCCATCCTTTTGATTGATCATAAAATGTGACGCAAAGAATGCTGTTAATATCTTTTTTTATTAAATTTAAAATTATTAAATTATTAAAAATTTATAATATTTATACGCCCACTTTACACTATAATTTAGAATCTTATTTCGTTATCGATAATGGATACTATTTATATTTTGCGATGTGTATTTATATCAAACATTATCTTCTGATTTGACTAAAAATTATGATCTCCAACGATAGCGTTTGACGTTCCGTACTGCATAGAGCACGGAAGAATTTGGGAATTTTAATTCGCGTTTAACAAGCGTGAGAATGAAGCCGATTTATATTTCGGGACGTCGAATTTACATATCCCTATCAATAAGACGGTTGAGGCTGCGCAAGAATGAGAAGGTGGGGGTGGATGCAGCCAGCGGGGGGTGTTTTCGCCGATGCGAGCTGGCATTCTGCGCGCAGGGATAAGGAGGTGAGCGAAACGAAGAATATGCAAACAACCACGTTACACGCATCGTTCACTGCGCATCAAACGTTTATCGCGTGAAGCCATAAGAGAGCAGTTGGCACGGATGATTCATGGTGGCTGAAGTGCGGTGGCGACAGAATAGAAGGGAGGGGAAGGGACAGAACGTGCGATAGAACAGGCAGGGTGGGACGAGGAGGAGAGGTTGCAGCAGAGGAGCTACCGACTGTATATACCTACATCATGCAAATGGTTCCAATCATAAGCGAAGTCTATAATCGATCTATAAATCTGCTTACCGAGAGGAAAGGATCCGGGGAGTTACGCGTCACGACTCGCGGGGGGGGAGGGAAGGGGGTGCGTTGCCTTCACCAACACTACTGTGTCTCGTACTTACGCACTTGCTAACGGCGGGGTATACACCACCGTAGACAAATGTATCTTGTTAGCATACCATTTGTATGCATGGAGTTTTGTACTTTCTCTCGCTCTCGATTTCCCTCACCCCCCCTCTCCACTCGCTCTCTTTCGTCGGAACTCACTTAGACGCCTCACAGGCGTTTAACGATTGACTCTGGAAAATCGAATGGCACCCGCTTGGTCGACAACGTTTCCTGCGGCTGTTAACTATTCGACAATCGTCTACCCTCGTAAATTGACGTTTGAAGGACAAACGATTAGATTGCGCCATGCAATGAATAATACGTGTATATCTGAACAAAGAAATCTGTCTCAATATAATTTTAGTATACAAAAAAATATTTTTTTATTTACAAATTTTTTATTAAAAAATTTTTTGAAGATTTACACATACAAGAATCTTTAGAAAATTAATTATCATGATTAAAATTGATATTGTTATTACGAGATAAACCTTTGTTCGATTTGTAGACAGATATAGCTGAATTATTTGTGTTTGTCAAAATGGAATGGGAAAAATGGATGTCGTTTACGGCGCGGCATCGAAGAGGAAAAAGACACCTTAAAGACGCCCCCGATAATTATAGAAACTTGCTGGGCTCCTGGTTTCTTGAATATCAAAGCACTCGACGAAATAATCAGCGAACCAGAGCCGAGGCGAACGGTCGAAGGGTTTGTCGGCCTACAGAACAGAAGGGAGACGAATCCTGTAGCTCGGCGATATTCTTTGCGTCATTATCGCGATTTAATTATGTCAAGTTCCTTTGAGTCTCTTAATTTGGATGGCTTTGCTTTTTCCATCTCACTCACACTTCTTACGATTGCGGACATAAATATTTTCAAGATGAATTACCTTGCTAATCAAGGATTTCTTTTAATCAGTCATCTCAGATGACGTGCAAGATGACGTCTGTTTATTATCGTGCCGTGCGCGCAATGTATCGTATTTTGGGAGAATCGCGAGAGATAATTTTGATGACTAAAATTACATTTTTGCGATTAATTTCTTAGATTTATTTTATCATACACAACAACGTTCTTATCAGACAGAGCTGATTTCGTATATCACGAAAGAGCGCATGAGTAGAAGGAAAGGCTGGCAAATGCGAAATCTTTCTTAGTGCGATCAAAAGAAAGAGAAAAAGAGAGAAAGTGAGAAAGGGGAGAGATAAAGAGAGAGAGAGAGAGAGAGAGAGAGAGAGCTTGGGAAAGAGAAATTAATTTTAACTTTAAATTAAGACTCCATCCGATACCTGGTTGCTTCTTTGTTGCCGCGACCGACCGACGCAGAGGCTGAATCATCCGCGTAAGGCGGCGGGTAGGAAGTAGAAGTCGAGAGCACGTCGAAGAAGACGAAGGGACGCGGTCGAAGTTTTCCCGCGCTTTTGTCTAGCGAGAACGTTAATAATAAAATAACGACCCCGCGTGGGGTAACGAGTTGTCGCACGCCTCCATGCGATATTCATCATCGATTTTTTTCGCATGGAATCGCGACGACTCGTTGTCTTCCTCTTGGACCTTCTTCTGTCTTGCATCTCGTGGCTAAATCGATATCTCGCTGAAGTATGAGTCTACCGAAACTTCACATACATATTAATCCATTAGATTGTTACGTCACGTGGACAGTTTAATTTTAATAGATAGAAACGCGATATCTTCCTTATCTCTCCTTCTTTCTCTTTTCCTCTCTCCCTCTTTCTCACTCTCATAATCATTATCGGAAACGTCGCGGGAAAATAGACGAAAAACACTTGATAGATGATATAAGAAAAATAGAGCAAAAGAAGAAGGCACGACCTGGTGGTGCTGAGAAGCAGGGGAGAGGGGTAGAACCGATGCCGAGGGTGGGACGAGGAGGAGGCCATCGGTCAATTAATCAAGATAATGAGTGCCACCGAGTCAAGCCGTGAAGTACTAGTACGTAAGGAACAGAGGCGGCCGACAAGTGGGTGGCAGAAATAGAGGAGGGTGAACTATAGGGATGGAGAAGGAGGGGAGGAACGAGAGTGGTGGCATGAAGATGAAGAAGGAGGAAGAAGAAGCAGCACCGCCTGGACGAGACATTCGACACTTCTGAACCGCTGCCGACAATACCGAAGATACGCAACTTGGCGGTAAACTTGGCCCGGCGAGGCCTCCGGATAAGCTGCCCAAGGGTTGGGAAGGGGCGCATGATTAATTAATTAGTCCGGGCGAGTTAGGACGGGCGATGGTAGCTCCACGCATAGTTCTACGTGTGTATACGTATCCGCTTTGCTTAACTGTTATTGAAATGTGTCCGGATCGATGATCTCGTCTTCCTTCCTTCCTTTCTATCAACTTGACGACGATAACGTGCCTAGCGATTCAGAGGCCGTTAAGGCTAAGGTTAAGAGGTACATGCGTTAATTGACGCGCTCGAATAGTCCTGAAAGTCAGAGGAAGCTGTGTAAGTCGATGTGGACTTTCTTATTGCCTCTTCGTGACAGTTTTATCGAGAAATCTGAAAAGTAGAAAATGATTTAATTAGCGAAAGAAATGGTAGTTATTTTTGCAAAATAATATTGTTCTATTTTCAATATGAAAGAAAAATGAATAATTCAAGAGACAAAATTAATATTATAAACAGATTTAATAGCTTTTATAAAAATGTACATCCATAATGAATAGTGGTGACTATAATTAACTGAAATATTATTGCTAAAATTATTAATACAAAAGATAAAATTAATAATATAAACGGATTTAATAGCTCTTTATAAAAATTTAAAACTACACATCATTTATATTGAATAGTGATGACTTTAATCGACTGATACGTTATTATCATGTTCGTGGACAACATTAGCAGTCTTCGCTTACCGTATCGTATAATTTTGTTGGTGATTCGCGAAGTCCAGGTCACTAAGTAGTCACATAAAATATAGACTGGACAAACATGGCGACGGAGTGGCGGCCGGCCGTTATCGCAGGTATACAAGTGCGCAGGACGAGATGACCAGGCGCACAATCCTATCTCGGTGATCCTATCGTTCGGCAAATATAACCCTGAATGACCAACCCTTTGGATATTAACTTTCTCAATGTCGGCCTAAACGCGTATCTGCCTCCGACAAGATCCCGTACGTTTACTCTAGATACCAGCGTGAGTACTCTCGTGGAGTATTTGTGGAGCATACTTCGTTTTTTTTCTCAAAAAGTCGAGAGACGGATTCAGAGGATCAATTCGCCAGATGACGAAGTAAACTTGCTTGATTTTTAAAGTAAAATCTTACTTATTCTTTAATAATTTCTACAATCAAAATATTCAAGACGCGTACGCGTTTATGACATTTATGACAATGTTGTACATTGATTTGCATTTTTAATTAAAGACGCTTTTGTCAATCAAAGACTTCAACAAAAAAATGTAGAAGAAACGTAGAAATAAAACGAAATAAGTCCATGCAAGTTCGCAGAACTTTTCTGGGTCTGAATGATATTATTTTTATGAGAAAGACGCCCTCACTCACGCGTCGAGACATTTTAGATCGAGGATTCACAAACTTGTATCCGGTAATCCAAGCTTCCCCCTTAGATTCGTAGCTCTTCGTAACCACCGGTGCTCGCAATGAGGGGGAAAGAGGGTTGCTGCTGCTGGATGGCTGCCTGGATGTTGCTTAGAACTTGCGATAGTCCAAACATAAGGCACAAACACCGTTAGAGTAGTTTGAGGGAGCGAGAGTATAGAGGCAGGGGAAGCAGGTCGGACCGGAAGTTCTTACCCGGGAGAGAGTGGTCGGGTAACGTTAGGTTACCCCGTTGGGGGCCACCTCTGGGTACAGCCGCCCCACGCGTCACGCATTAACATAATGCTAATTATCTTGCTAGCTCATTAGCGCCGGCAAACTGTCCGAGGAAACTCAGTTCCCCCCCCCCCTTCCCGAGATAAGAAGGGGGCGGTTCATGGATGGGGAGGATGGTGGATTGTCGTGCCAGAGGCTAGTGTCGGCTCCTTGCACGTGCACCCATCCACCCTGCCGTGTATATGCGTTTCCTTGTCTAAGGCTACCAAGATTAAGGTCCCCGTCTTCTCCTTGGATGTCTTGACGTGGGTCCGCGCCGAGTTCGCGGAACTTCTCGGGAAGTGTTTGGGGCGCGTCCTGACAACTTCATCCCGCACCGGGACTATGTTCGACGATCGCATTTATCAATCGTCCTTTTATTTTCTTAGTCGCGCCAGCGCAAATTAAAGATAGTTAGAGCCTCCGCCATTTCTTCTAAAGCTCTAGATATAGCAGAGTAACGCAAAGATTCGTCATGTTTGATTTAATAATTATATTATTTTAAAAAATTACTATTATTGTATTTATTTAATAAGCTTAGTGTTTATTACTTACATATTGCATGGTAAACCATCAGATCAAAAATGGTAGTCAAAATAGCCACTAGGAAAGTTGTAGGCGCTCGGCTCAAATGAAAGGATTACGCTATAACTAATTTTAAATTCTAATTTCATCATTTTAACAGTGCTACTCTATGTGTATTAATTATTATATATAACTTATTTTTATCTGATCAAATATCAAGGATCTTTTGCCTTCCTCCTAACTTAGGAGGAATTTTGAATAAATCTTTCAGATGTAAGTATCGTCGCGTGCGATTACGCGTTTCGACGCGCATCGTTTCGCTCAAGACGACGAGGCGCTTCTCGTCAGCGATACGATTAGATTCCCGAGGCGAGTCGAAGAATGGCGGCTTTCGAAGAGAGCTTTAGCCCTCCGGTGTAATAACCGTAAAGTAGTAACGCGCCCGCCAACCATCCCCCGCGCCATCACTTTGCCACGTCTTGCTCGTTCCACTCTTCTTTCCTCTTCCTCATGCGCATATGCACGCTTGGGGGAAAGGGCAACCCCCGTGGAAAAATCATGGCTTTACGCGTCAAATCGCGTATGCATATAAAGCGGTATTATTTCGCGCGTTGACGCACCGCCGAGTGTACCTAACCGATATATACCTATACGCCCTCGGTATATTATACGGCTATATTTATTCGCAGCCAGCCAGACCGCCATGGAAAACAAGTCTCCTCGCGATTTTTCACTGAAGATGCAGATATCGTCCCGTTTAATTTGTTCATCGTAACGATATCGCAATTTTTTGGCTATTCGCCATTCGTGAAACTTTCTACGTGTGATTCATACTGCTTATCATTTGCGCTCAGCAGAATGTTTATTTTGCAACTGTTGAGAGTTTTCTTCGCTACGATGGACTATTTCTTTAGATCTAGAAGTATAATCGAATCGGTAGAAGGAAAATTTCCAACTTGCAACATAAGCATTCTGCTGAATGCGGCTATATTATTTCTTCCATAATAGCTCATATTGCCCTCATAATGGAATTAGCGATATCGTGTGAAGAGAGAATTATTATTCGCGATTCTATTGTCGTTGTTATCGACATTCGTTCTACTTTTCTTCGTTCTCTTTCCTTTTCCACAACCACGCCTTTTTCTCGCGCGTATAGCGCAGATGCATCGCGAAAAGAGCTTCTGTCTCAAAGCCCGACGTCGGCCATCTTGCCTGCACTTGAATTGTTTCGGCCTTAATAGGAGTTGCGAGCGTCCGTCGTCTCCTTGCTTCCCTCCTTTCTCCTTCTCCTCCCAGTTTGTTCGCGACTTTGCGCGTAAAGCGACGAGTAACGAGGGGGTGAAACATCGCTAGATACACCTTTTATCGCGCACCGTAATCTTTATGTTGAAGTCGGAAATATAGGATATTCAATTTCAGCGCATACTTATCGTCCTTCCAAAATTTATATAAATTACTTACATTCACACTTAAGCAGAATAACAGGTTACGATAATGTCAAAATGAATCTTGATTGAAAAGTGACTTTTAAAGCTGTGACACACAAAAAAACGTATAGCAGTAAGGCGTAAGCGATAAGCGAATCGGCCAATCACAGTAGAGAATGTAAAACAATAACGGAAATAATAGAGGAAATTAAAAATTTTTTTATGTGTCATATATATAGCCTTTAATAATTATTTTGAAATCATTTTGATGGCATTATGATTTTTTTATTCTGTTCGAACAACTACGTGAATCGTTGTTTTTTATGCAGATTTGTTTAATTGTTTCTCATACGCGAATGGTTCACGTCGTTTTACTTCGTGAAACCCAATCTTTAAATACGATGAAATGCAATTGCGCGGCGAGGCCGATTAAAAACAAAGCCGATAGTTAAGCTGTCATCGTGTCCGCTCGACGCGAAGCTGCGTGAATGTAACGAAAGCGAACTCGTGGCGGGTTGATTTATTCGTAGTTCGGAGTAACTCGTTACGAGTTCACTTTCCCTGGTCCTGGTAGTAATACCGCCGAACGACCAGGCAACCAAGGACTCTCCTACTCGCCGCTCGTCGCTCGTAGACGAGTGGTGCAGTCAGTCGAGCGACATCAAAGAGGGCGCGGAGCTTCCGTATAATTAGTGTCAGTCATATTTGCATATTGATTGAAGTGAACGTGTCGCCACGGCACTCTCGACTCACTGGCCTCTTTTCCCATGACGCCTGCGCTTGTCATTGCACCCTTAGCTTCGTCCTTTCCTAGGCGATGATCTTCGCCGAAGAGATACGCCTTTATCATCATTTTGATCCGCGTTGCTGTCGATGCCTTATTATATCTGTACATTAAAAGATATATGTAAAAAAAAAACAAGGACTAAGGAGAATATAACGCAATTAACAGCGCGTAAAAAACAATGCGGAAAAACTTATACTTCTTTAATCAAGAAAGAAATGTAATACAATCGGTGAGGATGATAGTCCAAAGTGAGAAACGATGAAACGTACGATGTCATTTTCTTTGTGAGAGAAAGAAGTACAAGTTTTTACATTTTTTTGTGCACTGTTAACTGCGTTGTACTCTTACTCTCTTGTTTTTCTTCATTCTACTTTTATATGAGAATTCCAAATGTACAATTTAAAATTAAAAGATATCCTCCTTTATTTTATGAATAAATTTCAGAAATGCTTAAACAGTCGCGTGATTGAGGATTTAAGTTTCAAAGTTCGATTGAATTCAATCGTTTAAACCGGTCGCGATTCTGATTTAATATTACTTGCGGTTGTGCAAGTACGCGATTATCCCAGCGCTGCTAGTTAGACAGTCGAGACTATTACCGATCATTCGCAACTTAGTGACTATTATTACGTCACCGTTGCTTTATTGTTCCTTTTGCTTTAACGGAATGCATGATGCCGCGAGCAAACGAAATGCATCGTCGCAGCGATAGCGTATTGCAATTTTGTTGTCACGGTTACGTGATTTATGGAAATGGAGGGAAACTCAATGAAATTTCTACGACTTATAAGTCTAGCCGCCAGCTATCGTCAGTTGAGCATTCCTTCTTTTTTCGTGAGCAAGCGCGGTAAATCACGATTTGTTGCAATCGTCCGCTCATTCTTACGAAGCATCGTGAGATTTTCTTTCTCGTTCCTGTTATTGTCGCTCGTTATATTCGTTATGGCGATTTACATCGTTTGACGGTTTAAAGATATAAGCTATAATCAATGTGCGTATATTTCATTCTTGTATCAAAACTTATATCAAAACAGATATGTTCTGAATAAACACAAAAATTCTTTGAGGAATTCTGCTTGATAAGTGAAAGGGAATTTAAGAGAAAGGCAACTTAACTGCATATTTAATTTAATGCAAAAAAATTTATTCTAGATTTGTTTTACATTTTTTTATTTAAAATAATTTTAGTCTAAAATTTGCTTAAAACTTAGAAAAAAATTAAACTAAGTCATCGCAAAGAGATCGAGTTAGTTTAAAAGTTAATATCGGTCAAAAAATGTTCGGCGCAGATTACTTTCTTGTAATTTTGTTATTATTCGGTTATCCGCTTCTTTGGCCAAGCGTTGCTCGAGTCGCGTATGGAGGATGACAGGAGCATCTTGCCGCGAGAAGTGGGTCGGAAAAAGCGTTCTACGGCGCGGCTTGCGCGCTCCTGCGCCGGACGGTTCTCGTTGCGGGGTTGAGAAAGGGCGCGCACCCTTCCATTGCCGCGTGCCGGCGGCTAACATATGAAGCCTTGGTGACTCCACGGTTTTGCACCGTCGTTTCAAATTCAACCCGGCACGGACGAAATCGGCGCGGATTTAAAAAAAAAAGAGAGAAAGAAGGAAAGCGGGGGTGAACGCGCGCGCGCACGCGCGCGCAAAAGAGGAAATGAGAGAGAAAGAGAGAGGCAGAGGGCGGCAGAGAATGGCAGAGCAGAACGGGAAAACGGGGATAACAATAGACTGCAAGTCACTGGATAAACGACCGGGAATCGTTAAAACGCGAAGCTCTATTTTGATTTTATACGTCGCGTCGCAAGGACGGGCGGAGTGATAAAGGACAAAAGTCGACGAGGGTCGCAGTTTTTAATTCGAGCGATGACTGTCGACATTCGTCCGCACACGTTCTTTTTGTTGTATCACCGAAATGCTCCAGAAATCCATCTCTCTCCTCACTTGCGGATTTTATGGAAATTTCGTAAAGAGAAAGAATCCCAAAGTCATCCTTAAAAGGCTTAACAAAAGTCTTTTGTAAATGTGTATAAAAATTAGAAACTCACGATAAACAATAGACTTGCATTAAATTAAAAGGAAACTAATTCCAAATTATAAAATTCGTGGTTAAAAGATTTTCCAATGACTTTGGTATCTTTTATATGACTCATATGTTGTACTTTTTTTTATCTGCGCGTATATACTTTCACGAGACTCCTTATTCGTGAGTATTTCAACTTGGCGAGCTCGATATATATGAGAACACCCGCATCTTGACTAAGAGATCCCGCGGGATGTGCGCGAGTTCGATGCCCGTGAAGGATAGCCGTGGGTCAGGGGCTATCGCGGAGTTCCTCATCCTCTCCCGCCCTGGTTTTCTCGTCCCTCAAGGATAGATCGAGCCCTCGAGACCCCCTCGTCAGTCATGGCGAAGAGCGCCCCCGGGCGCATCTCTCCACGGGGGCAGGACAAGTCTATATTTTTATTGATTTCGATTACGGGCCAATTTCTCGCGAAACCTACGCAAGTCGGAGGGTCGATTCGTTTTTTCGAGATGATCAATCGACCGATTATGAGAATCCGAATAGACTCGACAAAATCACGCATCTTACTCATTTCACGCAACACACGATTTACAACACGTTTCGATGTGAATGGGCGATACACATTCGATTCCGAATTTAGTTCTTCTGTATCGCAAATCACCTTGTTCCGATCAGGTTCACCCTTCGCTCGCGGCGCAATTTGGCGGCAGAGATTGGTCTCCGCTATCGTTATCGCAATTTTTCGATAGTGTTTCGGTGTATGCATATATATAAATTTTTCGCGGATGGCAGTATGCATGCAGCAGTATGCGGTATTTACAGGACGGTGGGTGCACCACCGGCCTGATTCAAAATAAGCAATTGACCCACGATAGTCTCTCTCTTTCTCTCTCTTCCTCCCTCTCCCTTTCAGGGCCTCCCTGCCTCCCTCCGGCTGGTCCCGCGCTTCCACACCCCTCAGCTTCCACCCTCTCTCACCTCCTCCGTCTCTCACTCTCGTGGTAACAAAACCCGTTCGTTCGGTGCGCCAATATGCGGCTAATTTGCACAACAAATAAAGCTTATTCTCCGGATTTGCATGTGTTTGAACTGCAGTGTAATTGGGTGGTACGCTCGGCTCGGCGTTGTCCACTCTCTCCCCCTCTCTGTCTTTCACTCTGTCCCTCTTTGCTCTTCCCCCCCCTCCTCTCTCTCTCTCTCTTTCTCTCTCTCTCTCTTTCTCTCTCTCTTTCTCATTCTATCCCTCGTCATTCCTCATCCCTATGGTCCCTCCCCTTTCCCCTTGGCGCCGTGTACAACTAGCGACGCGCCGATCGACGGATTTCGCAATATCGGCACCGAATTCGCGTTAAGTCGTTACTCGTGCCGTTGCGGAAAGTCTCTGATACTCTCTGATCGCCGCGAGATCAAATTTCAGCAAGCGATAAAATCTTGTCCCCGCACATAGTCTTTTTATTAACTAATTAATCATGAATCTCGATTAGATCACTC